>Ga0214477_100420_pt1 | contig 29560 bp, 19 predicted proteins | sample M1_20Mar14CPVII9_FD_165058 | JGI IMG/M metagenome (GOLD analysis project Ga0214477, IMG submission 165058) | Marine eukaryotic communities from Monterey Bay, California, United States - M1_20Mar14CPVII9sort6BwellC16 | ecosystem: Environmental > Aquatic > Marine > Unclassified | place: USA... | reverse complement strand
TGCCATCGCTTCCTCCTCTTTTATCTACTAGTGATGGCCATCGTCAGTTTTGCAAAAAAAGTAACTTTGTTAGTGGAATCTCTACGTAAAAAGGATACCAGAACTGACTTAGCGGGAAAACTGTTAAGGCCAGTGTAGTTTTGGACTCTACTCATCAAGGGCTTTCCAATGATGTATCAACCAACTTTCAACTCCATTGCAATCCTCAGAAGCAACTTCCATAGGATCCTGACCCTACGTGTAGCCTGCGATTGGATTAGTTTTGAAAAGGAGGCTAGTATGTGGGGGAAATTATTTGCAACTACCTCAGTATGGCATACACCAATCGAATTACACTTGCCATGCCGTGATCCACTTGATCATTTATTGAGTCAATGTAATCATAATCGTAAACAGTTCAATTGTGATACGGACAATCTTGGGAAGGAAATTGATAATTGTATAACGAATCAAGATAGGTTCAACTACAAGTTAGTTAATGGACAATTATTACCCAATAGTAATGTTATGTGTTATGATTATCAAGTCCAATTTACAAAGTATATAAATTATATGAATGATATATTACAAATGAAGAAACTTCAGAGTGTATATATACAAACTGAAACCAATGCAGTTCGGAATATATCAGCGGAATGTGTATGGGGAGAAGATTCAACTTCAATGGAATTGAGAGACAATATTACAGCCTATCTAATACAAAAGTATGATTACTATTCATTTTGTGATAGTTGCATAGGATCTGAGAGAGATCTATTTAGTTAAGACGATAAAGAGGCGGGGTAGATAGTTGATTACAACACATCTTACTTCTTACACCAGAGAAAGTGCTACATCTGTAGATGAACATAACATATGATATGCAGAAGTTCTATTTTTTTTTGCAATACAATATCGTTAAGCTGTTATTAAGATAGATATCTCTGTCGCCACAGGCCGCTACACACAAGCCAGCTATTAAACAATTGAATGGAGAAGATAGCCCCTGCACTCTAAGTATTCCCTCTAGGGCCACCACCATTCAATTCAGTGATCACTATGAAGTTATAAAAAGATACTGGATATCCACTGAGCGTTTATATGGGATATATACTGTCTCTACTATATAGAGTAGCTGCGCCCAATAGCAATTGATTGTCTGAGCCGATGACCTCCCCTACCTTGCTTTGCCCTTAAGGATACCGACTACCTACTCATAACAATCCCTCGCTAGCTATCTACGCTCTCTAATGTTAGATTGGGATTGGTATTATATCGTAGTCTTAATCTCTCTTTGAAACTCTCGAGTGCACCAAACAATACTATCACAATATTAGTTAATATCTCTTAGTGTTAATATCTTAACTATTTCAACATAATCATGGCAACAAAACCATCGATTGGTAGTGATAATCGATCAATAAGTAAGAAGAACAATACAGTATTATGTAAAAGACTATTTGCAATAACATCAATAACAATAATCATTATATCAAATTATCTAATGGGTGCATCGATGAGCAAATTGGTGCTGTCTTATACATCGAGTACGTATATTGACCAGCCATTCGATGATAGTCACAAATTGTTGAGCAATGATAATACTCGTTTTATAGCATTATGTTCATGTACAGAGACCGATGACTCTGAGAAGGAGAGATATACTCCATTGCATTGGGCATTTAATCGAATTTCCAACCTTATACCACACATTGAATATACAGGTATGATAATTGGGAAAAAGCACTGTGAAGACTATATAGAACAATGGATACATGATAAATTACTGCAAAGGTATGATAAGGAAAAGATTGTCAACATCACAACAAGAATAGAGGTCATATATACTTATAGTAATCACAAAGAATGTAAAGATCGTTGGCCATTGAATGAAACTCTCGTAGGTAAATCAATGACACAATCATCATCATGGATAAGAGGGTTGCATATACCATCAAAGTCTACTCATTTCCAACGTGATATGCATGATTGGGGTGAAGTTGCTGGTTCTAAGGGGCACCGCTGTAATCCATCCGAAACAAGTATAATTCATCAATATAGAAGCAAAGAGCTATGGATGGAACATCAACATGAGAATTGTGCTGTAATACATTTTCCTGCTGTTATGTATTGGGCTAATCTCTTTTATCAGAACCAATTAAAGGATGGACTACTCAGTAGTAATGATACGGTACTTTCTATGCTTACTAAACGGAACAGTTACGAGGAGGGAAAGAAAATACTTGACAACAAGAAGCAATTCGCGATTCTGTTAACTATGAGTTCGTTCCAGCCAAGGTATGCCGTCGATGCACTCGTTAGGCATGCACTTTGTAGACTATTGAATCAGAAGTACAAACCTACCCATTGCATTTCATCGTGGAAAGGTGAAGCTAAGGTCCACAACGTGACAATTGAAAAGGATATAGTGCTAGCATACAAAGCAATGAGTCCTTACAAATTCGTTATTACCATGACTAATCATTTCCAAGATGGTTATATAGCCGAAAAGACGATAAACCCATTCCTTGCGAATGCAGTAACGATCACTTCCATACCCAATGTAGGACAGTATATAAACGCAGACGGCATGATAACGTGCAATATACCGAAAGATGAACTAAAAAAAGTACAACAGTATTACAAAGGAAACTTTACGTGGATGCCTTTCAATACTACTCCTGATACATGGACCAAAGATGCCAGTATACAACCAATCCGTTATGATCCATATGCAGTGGGTCCAAATGGAGAGAAGAAAAAGGGAGATGAAGCAGTTATTGAGTTTGCAATATCCCAATGGGAAACGACTTTACAACCATGTATAGATGAAATTATACGAATTGATACAAATGACGATGAGTATATCAAGAAGATAATGCAGCCATATATTCTTAACGGGACAAATTCTTTGTTCGATGGGACATATTTAGCAAACTCATTCTTGAATTGGTTTGTTTGGGCAAATTCACCATTAGTTGATGAATTAGAAGATCAGATTGCAAGTTTAGAAGGAATGCAAGAACAAACTCCGAATTGGGGTAAGCTGAAATAACTTATTACATTAACTTCATTATAGTCTGCATCGCTGAGATAGATGATACCCCAAGCTTGGTATCTGCTGAAACATGACAAGACAAAGCAAACTACAAAACGACATACATCCTGAGTCTGAGTCTGCTGAGGTAGGTTTACGTGTCACTACCACTTAGCTTGATGGCCAATTATTGCCTGAAAGTTGGTCTGGTAGGAAATCAGTTAACTATCAAGAGAGAATGAAGATCCAACAGTAAAGAAGTACAGAATGTTATCACAGTTTCTTTGATAAAGTATTGTCCTCCACTGCATGTGGAAGTCGGCCTTTTTGTGTTGGTGATGATCAAATGAGATTGAGAGAGAAGTGGTTGTATATTGAAGTGATACAGCAAAGCTTCTTTGTGTAAATATAAGATTGCAAGAACAAACTCCGAATTGGGGTAAGCTGAAATAACTTATTACATTAACTTTATAATCTGCTTTGCTGAGATAGATGATACACCAAGCTTGGTATCTGCTATATGTTTCAGACACTGCTGAAAGGCATGTGGTGAAGATTCAACTTCTGCAACCAATGAATCGAAACTAATTCCTTCTTTGTGAGACATTTCACCTATCATACCCGATAAGCAATGTAAGCAATATGATAGGGCAGCCTCCCAATACTCTCCCCCTTCACTCTCCAACTTGAATGGTACATGGCAATCCAAGGTTGTAACTCCGGCTGCCATCTCAATATACCTCATTAAGGAGGATATAAACCTGGTTGAAAAAAGTGTTTCCATCAAGTTTCTTGACCCAATGGCAAGTAAGAAGAATGAGGACAAGTTGTAAAACAGTTGCCCGTCTTCTACTGATGCTGCTGTTCGTCTTGATCTCGGTCCTTTGTACAATGAATCTACCAAGAATACAAATAGATCTGACGATAGCTTGAGTGATCTAGATTGCTCCTCACTGTTCATGAAAGAACTAAATATGTTTTGCAGACCTGAAATAGCAAGAGCGAGTAGTTTCTTTGAGCCGGCTTGTTCTCGTCGATCTCTTGAAACTTGTACAACCCTTGTCCGAGACTCGATAATTAAAAGAAATAGGTGTGTCAGTCCAGCCTTGTGTAGATGTTGAGTCAACTTGAGGAGAAGCTCCAGCGAGGCACATTGATATCCGATTAGAGCTGATGATTGAACTTGAATTACATCCGTCATGCTGTTGAGCAAGACCTCGGATTGCATCATTAGATCTTGATGAGTCTTGCTCGATGACAATGCTAACAGTAATGAAAGTGCAGCTTTCTCGAGTGTCAGGTCATCTTTCAACAGCAGAAGCTTCCAAGTCGATTCCTGTTCTATGACGACTGGAGGTTGGACTTCATCCTTGGGCAATTCATCAAGCTCGTCCTTCTTCTCTTCATCACATGCAACCTCATCATCTTCTACCTCACACGGCCTCTTCTTTACATTCTTTTGTTTAGCAAAGAAGCCGTTCTTATCATCACAGTCAAAGTAATATTCACCCTTGACTGTACCGTTGTTCCTGCCAAGACCTACACTTGATCCAGTTAGTCTAATACCAATCCAATCATCTCCGGGCGCAAACTTGACTGGTCCAAGATGTGCAATGATCCCTTCTAGTTCGGCATCGGCTTGACCACTCTTTGTAGGGGATGTTCTTGAGGTTGACTCAACAAGCACTTTGTCGCCAAGCTGGAAATCGTCATTTGCCTTTGATATTGTTTGTGTGTTAGGTTTGTTAACAACCGAAGTATCTTCTTTCTCTTTTGACGTAATTGAATTCTTCTCTTTCACTATTCCTGACCTTTTGAGCGTCCCACATAGTGACTTGGAGCTTGATGAAATGATACCAATGGCAACAGTGATACATCCAAGACTTTGCTCTGCAGTTTGAATTGCCGACTTGGTTTCTGTGTTTTGACTTAATGAAGTGGTGATCTGTAAGCAGTTGACTACAACCTCACGAAGCTTGCTAGTATCTGTCATCTCTTTTAATAGTTTGTCTTCAACTTGAATCAAGGCATCCATGATAGATAGATGGGCATCAACCTCTACCACAGATTTTGGGCTTAGCTCGCACGCCTTTTGTACAGCTTGAATAGCAGGAAGACTTCCTTCATGGGCAATCAAGCCAATTGCTTCTAATCCACCGACTTTTCTTAGCAAGTCCAAAGACTCCGGAAATGATGCAAGTGAGCACAACAATCTAGCTTCTGAAGACTGAGATATAGCAGACCGATCTGAGGAGTGATCAATTGTATAGTCAAGTGTAGTTTCGAGTGAGGCCTGGGTGAAGAATCTATTGAGTAGAGTTGCCGAGAGCACCTTTCCTATCGACGTTGCCATGATCTTGGCCTCAAGAACAGTGATTCCTGATGTGTCTTGCTGCTTGTCACTGAACAATATCACTGCTAAACTTTCAACACATATACGAGGTAGACTGTCTTCACTCTCATCAATGGTACCATCTTGAGAACCTTCAATGACCGAACACAACGCAGCAATGGCATGATTTCGTACACCAAATCGCTCTACAGCAGAACCTAATAAACCAGCCGTGGCAAGATTACCCAAGGTTGAGGCAAATGTCTGCTTTGAATGCTCTACATCAGGGATGCAGTTGTTCTGTCCAGTGACTAAGGAAAACAAGGTCACAAGAGATGACTTGTCAGATAGAAGCAATTCACCAAGAACTTCATTTGGGAGCGGCAAGACAACATTCTCGTACAAGTCAAATGCAGCCTGGCTCACTGCTTGTGATTGACAGTAGGACAAACATAATTGGGGTATCTTGAAGTCACAAATCATCCTCTCTGCTTGTTTTCTTGAAGTGTCAGATGTCATGTTCATACATTCATCCAAGCTTGAAGACAGAGCCTCCAACAACTGGCTTCTCACTACTGGTAGTTTGACAGTCAAGAAGAGTCCTTTATCTGTGGGATTATTAGGAACACAAACACCATTCACTTCATCCATTAAGATGTGAAGGAATTGTGAGCAGGCAAGTGCAACAGACTCGGCTGAATCACGGGCATTCTTGAGCATGAGAGCATTCAAAAAGTCATCTTTGCCTGTAGTCTCGTTACAAAGTATTGAAGATATGCCAAACAATATCTTGATGGCTTTGTTCTTTGTAGGTTGTGACGCTGTTCCCTCGGGTAAGCAGAGTGATGATCCATACAAAGGAGAGATTGACACTGTACAATCCTTTGTCGTAACCATTGTAGAAATAAGTGCTCTTAGAAATGGCTCTTGACTTCTCATGGCAGTTGTAAATTGTTGTAACATGCCATTCCTTAGCGAAACATCAATATGAGGAGAGTATGTGGCATCGACATCTGAAATGATAAACTCAATAATACCCAAGCCAAGGCATGTGACCTTAGATGATGAGCTATCGTCTAGTAACGATGCAACTGATTCCAAAACTCCACTGGATAGAAAGCATCCATTCCCTGCAATATCCTTTTTGTTCGAGGCGATCGAATGAAGTAACTCTAAAGCAACTGTTTGCTTTGAATCATCAACATCTCGTCCATTACTTTGATTCATTATCTTGACAAGTGATGTGATCAAGCCCTTAATGGCAACCGGTGAAATAGATGAGGGAAGGGAAATGATGCTTTGAATGGTCTTCAGAGCAGAGCACACCATAGTATCACTCATGTCTTGAATCTCAGTCATACTCTCATCTAACGAAGCTTGATTTTCCATTCGATCGAGAACGTTCTCCAGTAAAAACTGTATAAGAGCTGGAAAGGCATCCGATATCAATGTACTGTGTAGTGATTCATTGACACTCAAGGCTTCTAAAGCGAGAAGACTTTCAAGCTTGAGCTTCATTGGTGTATTCCGACGATTCAAATCCATGGTATAATCCCCAGTATCTGGCATCGTAAGCACAACTGATAATGTTCGAATTGAATTCGCCAAGGATGAAACACTTCCACTATTTGATCGTTCAACACTAGCACATGGTCCACAATACCGTACAATGGCAATAGATGTTGAAAATATAGATCTATCACCAGAAGATAGAGATTGTTGAAGTATATCAACCAAGGGAACAATCATACCGCAACTTGCAAGTTCTCCTCGAAGCATGGGAGCATTTTGTGCAATTGCAAGGGTAAGTCTAAGAGCGGGGGATACTAAGCAACCACCTAGCGCTCCGATTAGAACCGAAGGCAACAAACAACCACCATTTTGAGATGATGCTAATATGGCCTTACAAGCTATGGAGCTTGCATCTTGTCTCAGATGGGAGTATTTATCTTGCTGTACTTCTCCAGCAGCTGCATCAGTGTCCTCCTCACTTCTTGCACCACACATACTACCAACTGCTAATAAACAAGCCTGAGAGAGATCCATCATTGGTAGAGGTTCATCCTTATCTTCCATTAAATATTTTTGTGCATATGGAAGTGTAGCTGAGAGAAGAAAGACAGTCGAGGCAACCAGATCGGATCTTTCATCTGACTCGTTGTTACCATAAGCAAATGCAGCGGCACAGTCGGCATCAACTGCAGAATATAAACGTGAGGCACCGACAGCATTATCGACTCCAGATTTAGTAGCAATGCCAAACATGGCTGCTAGCATGTAACAGATAGCCATTTTGATTCTCATTTGTCTGTAAGCTTTGTCATGATTCCGAAGGTGAACCTTCTCTTTCAAGTATTTGGACGCTATCCCAACGGCACCAGCATCAAGTGAACCCAATAGAAGATTGAGACATGATGCATCATTGGTTTGGAAAGATTGAAGTATAAGCTGTGAAGCACACTCAAGGTAACATAAGCCCCGCGATGCCCATTCACCTCGCAATGCAGAGGGTGCATCTAAACATTCTCCCGCTATAGATATCAATCCTGATACGGCCTTGTTGGAAATCAGATAGGATGACGATATACTTGAGCAGGAGGATAAGGCAAGTAATGTCAAACCAGCAGCCTCTCTCAACCGCGCTTGTGGAGTATTCCGTGATGGATCAAGTGAACGAGAGGAGTCAGATGTAACGATTTTATAAGTCACGTCATATATTTGTTCTCTTTCCATGATCTCTAATGCCTGTTGTGCTTTTGAATAGAGTGAATCATATCCTGATTTATCAGTCGAGACACCACTCAAAATGTGCCCAATGGCAAGTGAAATCGAGGCGAGGCATTCACCAGCTACTACTTGAAGCTTGATTGATCGTGAAGGCTTTCCATCCCATGTACTCTCGGAACCACTCCTAAGGATTTGTATCAATGAAGGAAGGCATGATGCTTCAGTTTGACTACCAGTACTGCTATCTCCAACAACTAAGGATAGCGCCGCATGACGATACGAAGATAATCCATCATCTTTTGCCTCATCAAAACTAACTCCACCCGAACTTGTAAGTTGTTGCAACGACTGTCCTGAACCTCTTGGATCAGTCAACAATGGAGATATCAATGCCGATGCAAAGGAACATCCCGAATAGGCAACCGATTCCTCAGCCGAGATCAAAAGATGTGCCAAGGCAGGTCCACAACCACCATTGGAAACAATAGCATCGACAATGGCAGCATCATCCTTCGTACCTCGTCCAACTCTTGAGAATCCACCCTGACCAGGTGATGTATGAAGTGCTAAACTAATCTCTCTTGTAGAAATAACAATTGATTCCAAAGTAGACGTTGCATGTGTCCTAGTCTCCGAATCATCCGATGATAATAGACTACATAATATCATAATCCCACCAGTATTCACTAATTGATTCATGAATGATTGATATTTATTTGCTCCGGAGGAGTAGACACATGCCCGTCTACGATCTTCGGTAATTAAATGACGTAATGTGGCCGTTGCCCATCGTTGTAATGATGGTGATGTTGATGATGTGGCGTGGTCTAACATACTTCGGAAGGCACGATGGATATCAATTTGAATGAAGTCATGCATACTCATGCCTACTTCATCTACATCTATCGGTCCTTCATCTCCATTGTCTTCGTCTCTATTCTCTTCATAACTATTACTTTCCCTCTTGGATATGGCACTTTCAATAAAGTTTGGCTCTGATATATAATAGATGACTTTTGTAGCCTGTTCCAATGCACTTAAACTTCGACTATCACAACCATTCCATTCCAAGATACTCAATACGTCATTTACAATTTCACATACTGGTAATTCCCTCTTTTCTTCTGAATCATCATTTGATTCCAATGTATTGGTAGATTCAGACTTCTTCATTTCTGCATCATCACCTACTTCATAAACAGCCAAAGCAAATGAATCATCACCAACAACATTACCCAACATTAATAAACTTGCCAATACACGTATAGCATACTCAGCTGTCATTCGTTCCTTCAAATGTTTACCAACTGCGCATATTAATACATTGGATGGTATTGTAATCTTATCTTGACAATTCATTGGATCTACTAATAATGAATCAATATCGGATGATAATGATGATAAACTTGCTGCTACTGTATTGATTGTAATTTCTGTACATGTTTCACCACTACTACCACCTTCATTCTCTTTCACTAAACTCCCTAATCTCTTACCACCACTATTACCAGTTTCATTAGGATTGTACAATTGCAGCGGAGTTAAATAGCGTCTCATACTAAAATAATTTCCATTTTTAACATCTACAAAACACCAATTACATACCCTTACAGGAGTATTAAACTCCTCACCATCCAAAGGTAATATTGTTTTATTATTTGAACAATTGGAACAGAATACATCACCACATAATCGACAGTGGTGTCGTCGGATGTAGTATGTGAATGGTGTGTTGCATCCTGGACATGAGAGACGAGATGAATCTAGTACGGAGATCACTGTAAAGTCCAATGGTGGTGGCTTCCCCTTTTCACTTGTTGATGATGATAGTGATAGTCCGTAGGAATCGTCTTGATGCTTATATCCATTATTATTGTAATGAGAAGAAGATCGACTACCAGAATGTATATTATCATCCCAATTCTTGTGATTACCGTTTTGATTTAATTTCATAATTGGTAGGCCGTAGTTTTCTTGTTCTGATGCTGTATGACCTCTCCTCTCACCGCCAATACTATTGGATGTAGAATGAGTAGTAGGACGTTCCCATGTGGTAGTTTTAGTAGCATGGTCTATATAAAATTTCCGTCCGGTTGTTTGATCTGTCATTTCCTCCCATCCATCTGGCAGCATATTATCATCTGCTGCTATTTGAGTATTTTGATGGCGTTGTGTTCTTGATATATCTGACAATACATTACTTGTATCTCTATTGTTGTGACCTCCAATATTGTTCTGTGTTGTAGAGTGCACGTCTGATGTTGCAATCGAATTGTTAGTATTCCAACCGGGCGGTGGATCCCATTGTGTAGTCCGAGTATATCGATTAGCATAGAATGTACGTCCTGTAGTTGGATCGGTTGATTCTATCCATCCATTACTATCTTCTGCCATTATTGTTCTGTTGTATTTACTACAGTATTAAAGTTATAGTTATATAGTGATATGATCTTGGTTGCAAAATTTATTGCTTTTTTATGCACCTTAATTATTGATCCACTGCGCTAGTTAGCGCCGACGATGACAATATGTTTCCTACCTAAGTAAAGGGTATCAAAGTACTGATTATATAGAATATAGCGGTATATGATATGCTTTATATCCTTTTATATCGCCCAACTTCTTCTAATGAACTTTGAAGTCGAAATCGTCCGAAAAATGAAACTTCATCTGACTGAAAGTTAAAAACCACCACCAATTGAAAGAGCGTTCATTGCTGGAGAGCTTGGGACTTTTGAAGCTCTTTTAAGATATTTGTATGGTTTCAGATTGTACTCTTTGCTGATTAATGCTAGCGCTTGGCCTGTTGTATCATGATTTGATGATCATTATTAGGATACCATCATTGCAAATAATTAATCTCATCAAAATCTCTTTGCGTATTGCCTGAATGAAATCGATGGCGTCACCTTTTGCTAGACTCTAATAGGGTACTCTATTGTCTTATAGATTGTTTTATTGCAGAAAATGGGCGCTATTTCCAGTTTTAAATAGTGTATTTAGTTTGTTTACCCATATGTGCACAAGACATGCGCAAATAACTCATGAACATCGAACAATAAACTCTATGATATACCTTTAAAGTACCATGACAGTCTGGAAACTGATACCGATATCACCATTCAATGAAGATGATATCCGATACAAATCTACATTCAAACCACTAATAGTACCTGGTACCTTTGGCCGAGAAGAATTACTACGACCATTCCACTGTTGTATTGAAAAGAGTAAATCAAAATCACCAATAGCAACAAAGAAGAAGAAAAAGGAGCCATGTAATGTATGCAAATCGATACAAGATATTGCAAAGTTTATACCCCGGAAAGATTTCTGGTGTTTATCGTATGATGATGAAACTGCTAATAGTAGTAGTAGTGGAAATAGTAGTAGTAGATTGCAGCTGATTGTATCTGGCAAAAATGTTGCTCAATTAGTGAGCATTAGTTCTTCTTCTGGGGTAGTCCGTGAACTTGACAAGAAGTTAGATGAACAAACAATACATGTATATGATGGTGATATATTATCACTGCTATGGTACAAACAACAAAGTAGTAGTGGTGAAGGGAATGCTATCAAAACATCTTCATCTAAACTTGAGACGTTGGTACAATTTCGTTTGACGAAAGTTAAAGAAGAAGCAGAGGATGATACAATGAATGTAGCTGACAAAGAAGAATCTTTATCAGACAATAAAGTACAGGTATCAATACTTGTCAATAATTCACAAGAAAGAGCAGCGATAGAAAACAATGGTATAAGTAACATGATGAGTGATACGAAAATATCTGCCGTGGAATCAAGAGATGATCGTGATAGTGTAAAGATTGATCAGAGCTGTATAGATGATGACGACGAAAGTATGCATAGCAATACTGATGATCTTCTTTATACTCAAGAAGATCTAATGAAACAAGAAGATATGCATGAGGATGATAATAAGAAGGCGGGTTCATCACGAAAGTTAGTCGATGATGTATCGGCGGCAGCAGTACCCCCTTGTATTGGTAGTATCAAGAGTAGTAGCAAAGACGAGTATGAGTCATCAGCTCCTCTGACTCTCCCTTATGAATTCCTTGCCTCTGGTGGTGAATCCAAGTCCTACTCGTTTGACTCAATGGACAAGTCACCGACAAAACTCACTACAAACGGGGATAAGAAGGATCCAAGCACACCACAAAAGAGCAATATAAGTAGCAAAAGAAGATATGAGGATATAGCATCAACTGATCAAGATACAAAAGTAGCATCCAAAACACCCAAGAAATCAAATGTCACTGCAATAGACAAGAGCAGTCCAGAATCTACTCTCTTGTCATCATTGACACATAATGAAATGGTAAAACTTCATGAGCAGTCAGCACCGCAAACAACTGATAACAAACCATCACTAAGACATACTGTTCTATCCCTTACATTGGCACTCACATCAAATGCATCAGCATATGATTCCTCTCAAATGCCACGTTTCTTACAAGGGACAAAGATAAAATTGCAAGGCAAGAAGGAAGAAGACTGAATACATGATACAAAGGGTAAAGTAGTTTACTTAAGGTAGTTTATAGTAAACATAATCGTTTGTTCGCAACAACATCTGAGAGCCACTGTTTCATCGCTAAATGAGTATCCTACTCCCACTCTCCTCAAACTCAACTCTCCTCATTAGCACACGCCTCACAACTCTCGCTTCTATATCAGTATCGCGGCATCTCATACCTACTAATCATGCAAATCTTCACAATCATATCCCTACTAGTGGTAATTTTCATTAGTATCGCATATGGCTACACGTCTCCAAAGATATCGTCTCAAAAAACTACAACAAAAACATCTGATGTTGCAATAAATCGTAGTACCTTCCTTGCCACAACATCAGCCGCATGTCTAACCTTCCTAACTCCGCCACCAGCAAATGCATTAGGTAAAAAGAAGGAAGTTGATCCTGCATTAAAAGGAACAAAGCAAGATCCTGAATATCAAGGTTGTTTATCGCAATGTCTTTAGTAAGTTTAGAGATATTGATGTGTGTATTTTAGAAGTGCGTATGTGTTTATCTTTTATGTGCATATCTTACACATCATCTATGATTGGTTGGTATGTATGCAATATAGTGATTGCACCAAACCCAAAGGTATGGAACAGAGAAGTCGTGCGGAATGTATCCCTGAATGTAAGAGTAAATGTGCTACGACAAAGGAACAGTTGATGAAGGGTACACCAATTGCAAAAGAGTAGATATAAAGTACAGAGTAAAGAATAGTATGTCAATAGTTTGGTATTGGGTTATGGTATTTGGAATTAATGAATTGGTATCAAACTTTACAATATCTAATTTAATACTGTTGGAAGATATCAACTAAAAGGAAGTAGTGTTTGGGGGATTGCTAATAAAATTGGGGTAGAAGGAAGTTGCTATTAAGGAGAAGGATACATAAGTTTGGAGATTACGAAGAAGTAAACTCAAAAGCTCTATTAGTTGATTTAATTTAATTTAGAGCACACTTAGTACTCTTCAAACGATAGTCTACACCATCTTTCCACACACAACTTTATGCATCTTCCAATGATTCTTCTGACATTCAGAACTGCAGTATTGGGCTATGTTACAACCTATTATGTTGTGAAAAGAAAGTTAGCACGAGAGACATCAAGGAGTCAATGCACGAGATACATTGAATCTTACCACTGCACACTAAGCAGTAGAGCCAAACCTCATTCGATATGATTCACCTTGACTTGATGAATGGTCTGATCAACTGTGCAAATTTAAATGAAGACATTGTTCGAAGGCCGTGTTCTTGAACAGCCTTGCGTTTTGCATCATCTTCATGTCCAACACCAAGAATGATAAGCAAATTCTTCTTAGCCTTCGCATCAAATACTGTTGGTAAACTGTTACTGTATTGTACACTGTCGAGAGGTTTTACTGCTTCCTGGATGATTGCCTTGCTCAACTTATCACTTGTCATGGTTCCTGATGGTACTATTTTACTATCTCTGATTTCTTCTGGAACTTTGTTCCTCGGGATTGATTGTTTGGACTTCTTAGGCTTCGGGTTAGTAGATGCCGATGCAGAAGTATTCTTCCTCTTGACTTTAGAGTTTGACTTCGACTCGGGTTTGGAATCCTCCTCCTCCTCCTCGGAACTCGAATCTTCATCAGAATCATATTCATTAGAGTTCTTCTTCTTTGGTAATGGTGGATCAACAAATCTTTGTAGATTCTTGGGGACCTTACTCTCCACATTAGAAATGAAACACTTAGTAGCAGTAGTTCTATCGAAGAAAACACGGCCACTCTCCAAACTGCTCTGAGGAATAGCCACGGTTACTGCAGCAGTGATAACGAAAGGAGTCTTCTTGGATTTGCTACCATCACGACTGGCATCACCCTCCAGAGGAATGACATCGTAATTCCTTGATAGTTCAATGGATGAGCTCTCAGCTATCAAGGCAGATCTCCTCTCTGCGCCTGGATGTTGAAGGAGAACATTCACAGAAACAAGCCCATTAATCAATGCCATATTCGTTACCTTCTTGAGGAAATGCTCAAGGAGTGGAGTGTTATTCAAGAAGGAATAATCAAAGTATGCCAACACCATTTCCTTGCCAATCCGAAGACGAGTACCATCAGCTCTGCTCAGAACCAAGGAATCCTTCTTAAACAACTTTCTGACCAACTCATGTGGAGAAACCGTATCATAATGCCCGATGTTGTTTCCGGTCTTTACTTCCATTGACAAGGGAGTCTGGTTATCTTGACCAAGAGCATAAAGCATTGCCTTCTTCGAACTGAAGCACATAGTTCTTGACAAATCAATGGCGTTTTCTTTGTGAAGCACACCGCCAAGGCTGGCACCGGCAAGCACAATTGAATCGGGCTGGGCTTTTGCAAATCGGAACAAAGTCTCTGCACCCAACTTAATACGAGAGAAGTTATGAGTATCCAACTCAGGTACGCCAGTCTTCTCTGCCAAAGCAATCTCTTTGGCTATTCTTTCCTCCTTCTTCTCCTTGTTATAAGTTTTCATTTGCTCACTTCTTCTCTTCCTGAACCCAGGATCTGAGTTATACTTGGCGTTGACCTCTGTTAACCGGACTTCTCTCTTTGTTTTGATTGAACCATGAGCATTTGCTAGGACTACACCGTCAGCAGATGTCGCCGGCTTGTCTAAATTTGCCTTGTCCTTCTTCGATCTGATATTTCGTTTGTGGTCAATGACACATCTATAGTAAAGTCGGTCGGCAAGCGATATATTCTTGTCATATATGACTAGAATAGAATCTCTGCCTTTAATTGAGTTCTTGAACTTGAGAGTTGTACAATAATCTTTAATGTATTGTAGGGATGAATTGGTTGTCATTTTATCAATGGCTGATAACCACTTCACTTTCTCGTCATTGCAGAGGGCATTGAACCTATTCTTAAAATCCTCGGCCACGGGTAGAAAGTTATTACCATTGAAATTGTCGGTAGTCACAATAACACCGGGTGTTTCATTTATTGTTTGGATTTCCTTGGCGTCTGGGTTTGGATAAAAGCCATTCGTCGGAGTTCCCATGCATTCGGCGTCGCCGCAGGTCACCTTAATGTCAACCTTTTTAAGACCTCTGACAGAAGTGCTTTTACTGCATCCAGATGCAGGACATAAGTCTACCATGATAATGTATATACGTTTGAGGGGAACAACGAGTCGGATGAGAGAGTTCTCCACGTTGTTAATTAAATTTTATAGTACATACATACCTAAGATGACTTACCTTCTGATGTATGAAGAGAAGTACAACGAAAGCATGTCTTCATACCAGTGCTACCGACTATTATTCAGCGTACCATTATTGAAAGCGTAGTTCAGGGTAGCCACCTATCTAACCAGCGTTTGATCAAAGAAAATTTGATTGACATAGCTATCCGTCGCGGTAGATAATAGCTATGTCTTCATTCGGTTCAATCAAGGCTGCTACTCAGTCGAAATTTCTGGAAGAGAAGGGTCAAACAGAACGGCAAAGAGTTCAATTGCTCATATATTTCTCAAGCACTGACAACTATTCCTCCGTAATAAGTAACGTACAGCCTCACGAGGTTGGTCGCTAAGTTCATTACAGAGATGAATCTATAATTAACAACTAATAACAAGTTGATTTAAGTTTAGAAGTAATGTTATGCCTTATCCAATAGGTTGCTATTAACCAAGCCGTAAGTAATGACGGCTTTCGAGTTAACTTCGTCAGGGTGATTATTTGCAAAAAAATGAGCTCGATTTGAGTAGGACCTGTGAGACTCTAATTTTCATTTTGTGCATAAGATGTGCACTTTTATTGATTCGACTCTTGCCGCTACCTTCACAGTGTAGTACTCGAGTATCTTCTAAGATACTTGACTCATTATACGATAATACAGTTGTTTACGCTCCCTTTGAGCTTCGCAAGCTGTACTTGAACAAACTCCCTTCTTCCCATTGCCTTTCAGTTGGTCGTATATGCTTCTCAAGCACTGGCAATTATTCCTCCGCAATAAGTAACGTACAGCCTCACGAGGTTGGTCACTAATTAAGTCTCGAATGATCCCCATTGTCTTGGGGTTTGACTTGTAAAGAGAATGAAAGTAAAAAGTCCCTGTCGTTTCTAATGAAACTATGGATAATGTAATATCGATAGCCTCTTTGGGTTTACCAATCAATAAATACTGAGTCGCTAGTGCTACCAATTGATCAGTGACCAGGTCCAACTCCTCTACTTTGGTTGTTTTTGACTCTACGACTCCCCTCTCGTACAATAGGCGTGACAATAACTCTTGTCTAATGGCAGGATGATCGCGGTCTATGTCCTCACAGAGCAATGAAGTTTGGTGTTCAATTGAATACTTCAATGTATCATCATAGGCTTTTACAAAAGCCAAAGATGTTTGTGTTGGTTTCAATTTTGCATGATTGCAAGACGGGGTCACGGAGAGTTCATTTAACTTGCTAATGAGATCTTCTTGAGTTGGAGTGCTCGTGCTAGTATCGGCATGTGATCGATTGTTGTGTGTGGCATTGGCGGCTCTTCTTGTCCGTCCCTTGCTGCGTTTCCTCGACACCATTGTGTTTCCTAAATGACGACTATCCAACTTCACGACTTCAATACTAAATGAAGAAATGATATGTAAGTAAAGAAAGTACCTAAATACATTTTCTACGCCATAAAAGAGCAACAATGAATAGTGATTGTTGCAGTGGAGATGAATCTACTCCGTCTGGATGGATAGAGAGTAAGAATCTAGACGTAGCCGAGACATTGGCACTGTATGGGGTAGACAAGGTCGAGTGCTGCCACAACAAAAACAAGTCAGCTAAGGATGATGATAGTATTGCCAGCATCGACTCGGGTAAGGATGAGATTCCACTCCAAGACAGAGTGAACAGCCAGTTGTACATATCCAGAGAGACTTCTTTGGGTAAATCATTATGGAAATGCCCTCTTTCTGAGTCTGATGTGCTTGCTAGTCATCTTGTTGCAACGAGTAAGCTATGTCATAGATTACCATGCAGTTCATTTCGTAGTATGTTACCTCCATTGACTCGTCGTCCACTTCGAGGCCCGGCCTGGCTTAAGAGCGTCATGAGAGGGGTGCTCTTTGCGGCACTGCAAAACTACTCGGACTTGGAGAATAGTTGTCAACTATCAAGTAGTAACAGTCAACTAAGATTCCCAGAGTTTACTTATTGTTGGTTTGAACAAGAAGACTCTAAATCATCTGATGCAGATCGTTGGTCATTCTACCACGAATTAAAGACGTCAAAAGATAACAACCCTGAATGTTGGCTTTTGTTCACTTTGTTAGATGATTTACAAGGCACCGACTTCCTCCTATTCGCAGTCCAAGCACTTAATGCTATCAGAAATCTAATGGACAAGTCTTGGCATCATCAATTTAGTAATATCATAACAATGTGTGCTGGAGCTACCGAGTTAGAAGAAGAGGCAAAAGATATCTTCATTCCAGTTGAGATATCAAAAGAGATAGCATTTCAAATTTTTTATAGCGACAAGATCAAATCATCCAAGCTTGTGGACGAGGTGTCCAATAAAGTCGAGGGTCTTGCAGTAGACATTGACAACTCAGTGCTATGGGGTGAACAGGTATTGCCTTCCGAACTAGACGAGGAGCCATCTCCAACGACCAAGTCTCTTGACTTGTTTGCATTCATCAAGATAATTATGAAGACATACCTTTCACACAAGAAGAAGCAAGTGACGTTGATTCGACTTATGTTTGATACTGCTAGCAAGGGAGTGCTCACTGATTTCTACGATGCTCAAGAGAGTAGTATCGATGATGATACTGGCACGGGCTTGGTCAGTGTATCACAGTTGCATCAGATTCTCAAAACCGTTTGGAAGTCAACTACAATTCAGGAGACTACACAGATCTATCGTGAGGCATACGATGTAATGTACCCACCATCTCAGTGGAACAAACCAGCTCCTGATGGTATTGACTTTCAAAGCTTTCTAATTGCCGCTGAAAGATATTCATTGTTCTCTCGATATGAGTAATTTCAATAACATAATAAAAGTAGTGTAAATTGTTTGTAACTGAGATTAATAACAATATCTTATGTTCAATTTCCATGTTGATACTACCTATGCACCAACTAACATTGTTAACTAATCCCCAAATACACTAATACCAAATTCCAATACCATTTTGACTCCTTAAATAAAGTACACCAATTCATTTCATCCCAAACCATCCACACTCCTGAGGCTAACTAACTAACACAATCACTTCTTAATAACCAAAGGACCTGTATTATCCCCCGTCTTCTTATTATGGGCAGCATGAGCACCATCACAATACGGGAACTTCTTGATCTCCAGCAACGACAGTATGCAACTACACCCTTATCTGATTTCTTAACTGTGTCTTCAATGTCCTTTAATGGACACATAGTTGCCACCTTTGCCGAAGATTTATCGATACCAGGATTGATTTGTCCACTCCCCTTTGGTGAGAAGATTAATGATACAATGTAGTCAAGTATAGCTCCGATACCAACGCCTAAAGCAACACTGACGGGGTCGAGATTTTTGAAATAGTTTAAGATGTTATCTGGAATCATCTTGTAATAGAATAGTATTGTGTATTTGATGGATGATGTCAAGTAGACAAGTCGGTGTACGATAAGTCGTCTTGCAAATAAATCTAAGTAATGTTGATGGATTAAGTTAAAAGTTTGTGAAGTATCTTATATGTCTTATTGCAAATAAATACCTATTACTACTATGTCTAATAAAACTATCAACGGACTGTATATCGGGGACTTATCAGCTATATCAGCTGATGGATTGAGCTATGATGATGGATAAAGATAGATATGGTTGTATTTAATCAAGTTGATGGGAGGTATCTTCAAATGAGGATAGATATCCTAAGCATCTAGCAAGGATTAGCTTGTTGTCTCTAACATGAACATTTACATTTAAATAACGTTATGCATCACTATACATGAACATTTACATTTAAATAACGTTATGCATCACTATATACAACCACTTCCCCGTCAATCTGTTGTTATTGATTGATCATCACCGACACACATGCGGGAGGAAGATACTGCATCAAGGACAGCTGAGATATCAGTATGTACTTTATTGTACATCTTCTTACTCTCCTCATAACTAGGAAGGACACCCCCAATACGAACAGCACTTTTAGAACGGATCTCCTTCTTCTGCTTCTCTTGGGACTGAAGAACAAAGCTGATACTCTCTTTGGTATTCATGACAATCTTGTGATTCTCTCCCAACACAGACTCTTGAATCAACACAGCCTCCTCAAAGTACACAAGACTCTTATCAAACTCACTCAATCGAAGATGAATCGACCCAAGATTGGTGAGTGTCAACGCTATGCTGAGAGGTGCATGATATGAATCCTTCGGGTCAATATCCTCATCATCTACAACCGCCTTCTTCACAACTTGACTCTTCTTCATCTTCATCAACTCACGTTGCATAGCCAATGCATTCTCAAACGTTATCCTACTCTCATCCAACTCATTCATTTCAAATAGTGCACAGCCGATATTATTCAACAGTCGGACAATCAATGGATGATTAACACTATTCTCCAATCCCCATCCATTTGTCCAAGCCTTGGTACGTATACGCAACGCTTCCCGGAAGCTAGCTAATGCCAAAGGAAACTCTTTCAACTCCATTAATGCCACGCCTTGTTGAGATAAACTACTTGCCACATCTAAATGATCTTGACCAAGCTTTTCAACACGAATTCGAGCTGCAGCGTCACATAATCGGACAGTTTCAATGTACTTATTACACTTCATACATACCACACCAAGATTATGCATAGCTACTGCACATTGGTACGATCGCTTGCCATGTCGCTCCTTCTGTCCTCGTAAGATTTCAGAGAATACCTCAATGGCTTGGACATAATTGGTATTTTGTAAATGTTTGTGTCCCAATTCATGCATGGCACGGAGATGTCTTCGTTCTGTAGATGTCAAGTGTCGAGTACATGTATCTATATCAATGGGGCCTGGAAGATGCGCGTTTTGCAATTGAGAAGACAGTAACTTATGTTAGTACAGCGTGGTGCAAAGGCAGCCAAAAAAAGACAAAGCGCCCAACTCCACCGAGATCTTGATTAAACACACACATGCACATGATAAAACAATTCTAACGCGGACTTTCCTGGTCGACGTTCATTTGAGTTGATGGTTGCCACTGTATCATCATCTCCAATTGTAGTAGTTTCGAGAGTTAATGGCGCTGTAGACTCTCCGTACGAGAGCTTACGAGGAGACAACTGGTCATCAATTGATCCATTAACTCTCGCAAATTCCCCAATTGACCTTTCCCCATCTTCATCTTGAAATTTTCGAACTGACGTAGGTGAACATTGCACACCTCCCATCATTATCTCTGAAAAGTCTTTCACTATTGTACCCTGAGCTTCATCTGACGGTATGCACATATTATCCAAAGACGATATTAATGCCCCCTCTCCACTACAATTATTCATACTCGGACTCTCAGATTCGTAATTCTTTGTAACTTTAATCTTAACATTGCCAAATGATACATGAGTCTTATCATCATTTGCATTATTCAGTTTATTATTTTGTTCATTGTACTGTTCCTCAAGTGCAGCTTGTTCATTTAATACTGCCATAGTTTGTGCAAATGAGTAGGATGTTGATGATTGTGTTGCTAGATTATGTTCATTCTGTGCCAATTGAATATTACTATCCAATGGATTGTCTGATTTCGTTTGAGCTTCCGCCAAGGCAGTAGCTCGTCGTCTTCTCCTTCGATACGATGACAATGGTGGTCGGGTATCAAAGTGTGGCTTACTCTCGCCGACTGTATCCAATACACTTCCACTACTACTGCCTGATGTCATTATGATACTACTTCCCCCTTTGATACTGCCGGGTGGATCATTACCCCTCATACTACTTCGTTTATTCCTTGAATTGGCCTTATTAGATGCCTTTGCCGTAGCACTACTTTTAGTAGTGAATATTGTAGATGCACTTGATCTAAAGGTAGTTAATGAACGGAATGTTGATATTGATGCACCTGCTATTGAAGATTCATCGTCAAAACTTGCTTTATTCTTCTTTTTCTTCTTTTGTTTTGTAGAGTTGTTGCGTTTGTTACTTCTGAGAGAGGATGAGGATGATTTGGTTAAAGATGACGAGGGTGGTAAGCGACTTTTAGTTGGTGCAGAATCTCTTCTACTCTTGGTACTGTTCTTTGTCGTAGATGAAGACTTGGCAATAGGTGATGCACTTCGTGTACGAGATCTTGACTTCTTTGGTTTTTGCATACCCGGTGGACGCCACTGCAATCGTATCTTCTTCTTCTTCTCCTTCTTATCGACCTTCTTATTATCTTTTTGTGGCGAAGTTTTTGTTTGGCAATCTGCAGTAGCTGTAGTACTCTTAGGAGTATTAGTATTTCCCTCTTCTCTGGTATTTTTATCACTGCTTCCATCCGATATAGAATTACTACTACTACCCTGCATATCATACTCCATCCAATCACTTAGCAAAGTATTCATATCCTCTTCAAGATATTCGTTTTGGTAATGACATGTTGGCGGAGTATTGTTGCTCATGTTGTTAGTATTGTTCATTGCTGTTGTTCGAGAAGGAGAATCTGACGGTGGCGCAAGAAGGAGAGTGGTTTGTTTATCAACATATACTCGTGGCGGTGTAGCAGCAATCGATGCCACTGTTGAGGATAGTTGTGTCATCTTGTGTCGATAGTCAGCTAAATAATTGCAATCGATATATCGTTATGAGTATCTATATCGTTAGCTCTTTCGCTTTACTGCACACGATATCAGTTAGATAGTAATGATAGTGAGAGTAATGTGTTAGTTGGAAGAAGAGTACCTAGTATATCGAGTCGAAGATCATATGCTACGAAGCCGCCAACATTCATATCTTGTGTGTGAGATTTATTTTCAGGATACCATGAGAATATAAGAGGATACCAAGGTAGCATTGAGAAAAGCACATATCTTTACCTTTGTAGCTGAAATTCAGGAATAAATGCCATCGTGCGGAGTGTCGGTGAAAAGTTGGCATTCTTTTATTTCATTGGACGATTGCCGCCAATCAATCGGGGCAGTATATGGGAGAGATTGTCTTTGAAGGCAGTTTGCAGAGATAATAATATAAGTTATTAATTAGCATATCGATATGCTTAAATAATATCACCGTCACAACTCTTACATGAAAACATGAAAGTCTACTGTCTAATACTTCTCCTCACGTCTGTGGCCGCCATCGAGCTAACCGAAGAAGATGAATTCCAAACCAAACAACAAGAAGAAGGGAAAGGATCCTTGGTTAGACGGCATAGGCAACTCTGGAAAAGTTTGCCGTGGACGAGAAGAGCAAATACCCATTGCTTCTGTATTGCATTATTCAGATGATTCATGTACAACACTTGATACAAACCCCGACTTTAAGGGATACTACACAAATCCAGATGCAACACCAGGAACTCCCGAGGCTAATTATAGATACTTCTGTGATCCTGAAAAATTGAAGAATGGAGAGTATTCTCAATTTGGTATTACTAGATTGTCAAGTTGTTACTATGACAATGGGGGCAATCTGTATGCCCACCCAGTTGGTTTGTGCGCGTCATTCGATATTCCTAGCGGTGACACACTCTCTGTTAAGATAACTTCCATCAACCGAGCGACCGGGGAAATCTCTGATGAAGTTTATTTTGGAGCTGAATGTCAAGGCGAACCTATTGCTACAAATAAGGATTTACCAAATAATGAATGCTTAAGCAGTACAGTCTCGGGAAGTTATCAATTTGTAATTCCTGATGCTGTCAACATTGCATGTATCAACTGAATAAATCAATTTGTTTGGGGGGAGGGGGATTAGCATTATCGGATATGATTAAAAGTACATTAGTAGAAATAAGAGAGTATTAGGCAAGGGGTATATAGTAGTAGAGGGTATAATTGAATCTATTTTGTCTTTTTAAAGTAGGGTAGGGTCTGGTAGGGTTGATATAGAATTCATATCATTGTGCTCTACTATTCTTCCTCTGATACAACTGCTTCAATCAATCAACGTACTTAGAATACCATTCCTTTTAGTATTATGTGTACACAAACTCTCCCCCGAACCAATCATCAGCTCCCCCCGTATAATTAATAATCTTCTTATATCCTGATTGTTGAGAAATCTGTGCCGCTTGTTGACTACGCCCACCCATCTTACATGTAAATACGAGCGTATCATCTTCCATACTTGGTTTTGGAAAGTTAAATTGTCCCTCAAATGATTGTTCATCCATATCAAATGCACCCATCATACTTAATTCTGGCAAAGGTAGGACATTAACTTTTTCTGACATTAAACCGGTGCCCATCATAATTTCATCTTGCCCTCTAACATCAATGACAACGTAGTTAGTATCACTGTTCTCCAAATTAGATATTATATCTTCCATTTCATCCTTATTGATTTGTGTTATTGCTGATGTTTGATCATCGTCACTACCAAATATCCTTGATGTTGATGTTGTTCGACGATACTGTGTTGGTATCTTTGGAGCTGTAAAGCCACATGTGATACCGATAAGAGATATTACTAGCAGTATTATGAAGGTATACATGGTGATAAGAGAGATATTGCCGTCGAGTAGTAAGCAAGCAATAAGATAATGATGATCAGTGATCGATGGTCATCTATCGATCCCAGAGGCCAAGTCTCAAATCCAAACGTTGGAATATTTGGAGATGCAACAGACTTCCTCTTTGGAGAAAGCAGCAAAACGCTATAACTCACAGCCCTATGCCACTTCTACTATGATACACGAAGAGCAAGTACGTCAATTATGTGCCATTCATACAGTGAATAATCTATTGCAACTCCCTGCCGATTTAGGTTATGACTCCTGTGAAATAAGTGAGTCAACCTCTTGCATTGAATTGGATGATACACTGTCGGATAGTTGCAAACAACCAAACCAAGTAATACATGAGTGGTCTTGTCATGGTAGAATAATACGTCGGTACAAACAAAGTAGTGGAGGTGGTATAAAGCCTCGGCCAGTTGATATATCAAATGAAGAAAGTGTAAACTTAGATGATACAACAACAAATTCAGAACAAAATATTATATGGAAAGTTGTAACAAAAGAAGAGTTTGACGACATTGCAAAAGAGTTAACACTACGAGAGCAAATGTTAATGTCAGGAGATGAGTCTACTCTTGGATTGGCTACATCTAGTAGACAATCCCAGGCAACAAAGCTCAACAACTTATCCTTGATGCAACAAATTCGGAGTCCATATGGGTCGCCTTACTTTGGCAATTATTCATTAGATGTGATACAAGAAGCATTAAAGCATAGAGGAGTTGAGATGGAGTTTTATCGTGTATCCGATGACCATGAAATTAGAACAATATATGGTAGAAATGAGAAGGATACCAAAAGTGATAATGTTAATAACTATACCACAATATCAAAAGCATGCAACAAACATTTAATTGGGTTCATTATATATGAAAAGGAAGAGAATCAAAGAAGTGCATTGTCAGTATTAAGTCGGATAGGGAGTCACATCCCAGTTGTAAAGAACTTTTGTGGTGTCGGTCAACATTGTGCAATTACAGGTATACAATATAAAAGTACGCCTGCCAGGAAGAATGATGCTGATACCAATAAGGGGAAAGAAGATACAAACGATTCATCGTGGTATATTATTGACAGCAAGATAAAAGATATTCCTACATTAGATAATGATGATGAATTGGTTAAGCATCTGAAAGTGATACAGAAGGAAGGAGCTTTAGTCTTCCGTGCCTTTGTAGAGAGTTCGGAGTAAAGATAGAATGAATATATATAATCCTTGTTAACTCATACACCACACTTTTGTTCCTTTGTTTGTTGTCCATAAGTTTCATATCCACTCCATATCCAATAGATACATAACCAGGCATAACCCATAGTCACAGCATGGTCATTGCAGATATATGCGGTTCTTCTCTACTCTATACTTATATCCCCAGTCTCAGCTATCCATTTGTTTAGTTGCCAATCTACACATTCATTTGCTACTAATGGGTCATTTCTAACCAGCTTCTCGGCAGATTCATAATCTTTAGCTGCAAATATCATCAATCCTCCACCTCCCGGTCTATCATTCTCATCTACTCTATATCCACTTACGATAGTTTGTGGATTGCTCTCTCTTAATTTTCTTACCCATTCTCTATGTGCTTCTAAATGAGGTTTCACTTCTGGAAATGGTTTACTAAATTGCTCAGTTTTGACAAACCAACATAGACCCTCGGGTGTTGCATACAGTATCGATCTAGAGTGTTGTTGTCTTCTTCCAATGATGTTATCAGTTTGTGATATTGATTTAAGCCGCCGAGGAACAAATCCATTAACTACCGATAAAGATAATGATATTATAAAGAAGCAGGTAATCCAATTCATAGTATTATAGCTATTTGCAATTTGCAAATAATAATCGCGATCGAGTAGTTCGTACCGCCATCACTTACTTGGCAACTATCATCCGGTATCCTTCATATCTTTTTCGACACCATCAAAATTGACATAAACTTTGATATTATAGTTATATCTCTATGCGCTACGCTATTGGTAGACTTTGCGGGTCATTCATATCAACTACAGCTATTAAACGATCAGCATTTCTCCTCCCGACGACGACGACGACGACGAATACACAAAGAAATATGAGCACTCATCAACAACAACTTTGGCAACAACTCACCACTCAACTTGAGGCGCAGATTAAACTCGAGGCTGATCGGTACCGTAAGGCTAGTGAAAGAGCGGGGGATATTAATTCGGCATTAGTACGGAGTAACTTTGCATATGATAGTGGTGATTTGGAATCCCAATCAACTGCCGATGAGGTGCTTGATAAACTTATCAAAGATACAGTCTCATGTACTGATATGTACAACAATATTGTGCATGACAATGGTGCTGCCAGAGTGGCCAAAGTACACGAGAGAGCTCCTCGACTTGGAGGTCTTAGTAACAAGATGGAAGATTATGCTCGGGTGAGTTGAACTTATAATTTGTGAACATGTGATGTGATCATACATATGAACATATGATATGAGCATAATATTATGATATGTGCATATGATATGAGCATATGTGAATATATGTATTTAATCTTCAATGTGCTTCTATTCTTCATCTCCCATCGATCATTCATTCAGTACAAAGCTTTCCATCATTTTCTAGCTGAAGAAAAGCTATTATCTCCAAATGCACCTTGCTTTACAACTGAGGAAGATCATCACAGAAATATCCTAACAGACGAGGAATATCTTGGTGGTGCCTGTATCGGATTATGTCATGATCTATCAAAGTATGGAGTTACACGAGCGTCCAATGCAGTAGACGATGCCACAGCAGTACCCTTTATCAAAAAAGCAAGGGATGTTGTATCTTTGATATTGGAGGAGTTATTACAATTCGATTTTCGAAATGGTCCATTGCGTCGTAAGTATGACAGTACAAAGTATGCATTAAAGACTCTTGAGACTGTGTTATATGAATTGTCAGTTGCGGGTGCAGTAGGAGGACATAGGAGTTTGGTTGGAGAAAAGGAAGAAGGTGAACCTGTGGCAAAGAAGATGAAAGTTGATGAGGTTGACGACGACGTTCTACCATCAAAAGAGATTGCTTCTTTACGTGAAAGATTAGATTACAGAGACAAACTAAGGGAGAGTCTAATCAAGCAATGTCGTGATGGTCAGAAGGCAGCTAAACAATCAATCTTTGCAATGCATCGAGGAGATGCAAAGAAAGCGTCGAAGCTGTTGAATGATTGTGAGAAGTGTATTAAGAATGATCTAATACCAATTTTGGAAAAGGAGCCTACTCTTAGGCATGGCAGTTTCTCAGGAGTACTAGAAGAGTATGTGGAAGGGAAGTTGTTCTACTCTTGGTTGCATGGAGATGATGAGGGAAATGGAGGCAATACGATGGATAAGGCTGTGGGAAAGATTCTTCTCCCTGATGACTTCAAGCTAAATCAGATATCAACCGAAGATTATTTAGGAGGCTTGTGTGACCTGACCGGAGAAATTGGTCGCTTTGCTGTTGCTAGAGGTACAGCAAGGGATAAAGAGAGCGTGAAGATGTGCCTTGAAGCGAACAAATCTATTTATATGACTCTCAAGATGTTGGGGAAGTTGCCGAAGAACATTAGTAAGAAGGTGGGCATGGTTAGTAAGTCTGTTGAGAAGCTAGAGCGTTTGCTGTATGAGCAATCTTTGATTGAGGCAACAGGTAGGACTGCCTTTGCTAGTAGTGTTGAGGAGAATACGGGCTTTGATAATACCGCAGAAGATAATTGAGATAATTGATAAGCTTTTTACATAGTTGATCTACCTTTACATTATGTACAATTGTTCTGCCAAACACCTGCGGTATATCCAGAACTACCAACGTCCTTCGGAATTGCCACATACCAATATACAGCCAACCAATGAAAGATTGAGCCAGCGAGGACAAAAAGATGCCACAGTGAATGATCCAAATTATTGTTTCGAACAAAGAATGGCACTCCTCCTGTATAAGCCAAACCACCGGCAACAATCAACGCTAGTGCACTATTTGGCAACACTTCAATCATGTCAGACATGCAGGTTAAGCAACTCCACCCCATTCCTAAATACATTGACAACGAAAATTTGCTCTTATGCTTCCATGTCTGAAAGAAAGCTTCGACGAGGATACCACTGATGGCACAAGTCCAAATGAACAGCAGGAGATGAAGTGACCATTTTGGCTCGTGGTGTAGAGCAATCATAAGGAATGGAGTGTAACTTCCAGCAATTAGCAGATAAATTGCACACCGATCAAATACCTTGAATATAAACTTGGTCGTTTTCAATGCAAAGAAACTGTGATACAGTGTTGAGCTTGTGTATAGAACTATAACCGACGCAGAGTAGATGGCACAACTGACTCTATAGTGAAGAGGTAAGTGCTGTACTTGCTTGGTTAGAGCATAGGTTCCAATGATACCGAACAGGATACCAAGGCCATGTGTAACACAGTTCATAACCTGTGAGCAAATATTATAGAAACACATCAGAGAAGATGAGTTGAGTTTGCAAGAATACAATCCAGACAGACATAACAAATATAATAAGTCACCTCTTGAAATATCAGATTTCCTTCCAAATCAATCATCATATCCTTCTTTGCCAATACATTCTTATCATCATTAGAAGTATCCCCCCATTGATATGGACTTGCATTCCTACTTTTCAATCGATCTTTTAATGCATCCTCAATTGCATAACAACCAACAAATCCAATTCTACATGCGCTCAAGTCAACTTCTATCAATCCACTAATACTTGTCTCACCACAAACTTCCTTGGCAAATACCAACGCTCCCTTTTCACCAATCCTACATCCTCTCATTAATAATTTCTTAAGAGTTGAATTGTTCGATACCGCTTGAAAGATTGCAGACGAACCATAGGGTCCAATTCTATTGCCATTTAAATAAACCTCTTCGATATATTGACTTATGGATAACACCTTGGACAAAGCATATGCGCCGTGGCTTCGTATCCCCTTCTTACCACTCCCACCACCGGAATTGACACCACCTGCACCACGATCTTTACCCTCCTTGGATGCCAAGGTAAAGTCTAATCGTTTAATATACTTTAATGAACCATTGCAATGTTTAATAAGTATTTCGGTGAGAGCTAACATGTCTGCATCAAAGAAGTTACCCGAGACACGTAATGTTGGTAGTGAGAAACGTAGTGTCGTGAGTACTCCTGGATTTATACGATTTTTTATTCCGAAGATTGTACATGCTGCTGTGTATTCATTTAAGATTTGTTCAATTGATACAGCATTGTTGATGTTGGCAAGGGTGTTGGAATTGTTGTTAGTTGACATGGACGGTA
>Ga0214477_100419_pt1 | contig 29561 bp, 23 predicted proteins | sample M1_20Mar14CPVII9_FD_165058 | JGI IMG/M metagenome (GOLD analysis project Ga0214477, IMG submission 165058) | Marine eukaryotic communities from Monterey Bay, California, United States - M1_20Mar14CPVII9sort6BwellC16 | ecosystem: Environmental > Aquatic > Marine > Unclassified | place: USA... | reverse complement strand
CTTGACACCAAGAAAGGGTATCTTTTGAACTTGCATCCGGTATCCTCAACTTCCCTCCACTATCCCAACTTAGAGAAAAAAAAGAAAAACACGCAAAAGACTCGAACTCAGAGGTGAAATTGGCGAGCGTTGTCATCGAACCACTCCGCCAATCCACCAACAAAATGCCATCAAAGTCCTTAGTTTATAAACACAAGCCAATTAGACAGAAAGTGTACAAGAAATGTCATTGTGACAAAAAGCCCCAAAAGGATACCAGGGGATGACCCCCGCGGGGATAGAAGTAGATATCTGAGGCATGCATAATAATTGCAATCGAAAGATGGCGGAAATAATCGACAAGCGTTATTGCAAATGGGCTTATCTTTTTCAAAGAGGCTTCTCTCTTTTCTCTATTTGATGACCTCGAGAAAGAGAGAGACAAAGAGCATATTCAATCAATTTGCTATCATCATTCGCTGGATTAATTTATATTGTATGAAGCTTATAACTGCTTTGGCGTTGGCCGCCGCCAATGGCCTATTTACCGTCTTATCTGCTACTGATGAATGGATACTGAACAATGAAAATCTGCTATTTGTTGATCAAGTGGGCAGCTCCAAGCCTGGAGTTCTGACGAGCAAACTGAGGTGAGATCATGGGATTGATACAGTAAGACGTCTATATTTATTATTCTAACATATCATATGATACACAGTCTAAACTCAATGGACGTCCTGCACCGAAAAGGGGGATTAATGCATCTTAGAGGATTCGAGAAGATACAAGGTATATTGAAAAGAAATAACAAAGTATCAGGAATCGATAGATGTAATGACAAAAAAGGAGAGACAGAACATGGCAAGCTTAGCTGTTACAAGATGGATCAGCACAGTTTCATTACTAATGCACAACTTGGATCACAGGCTGCTACAAAGTATACCATAGATTGTGATGGTGAACCCCCTCCTCCAGAAGGATTAGAACATCCATGTGAAGAAGGATTTGATTGGATTAGTGATTTATGGGGATGGGTATCACCAAATACTAATAAACGATATGCTCTGGCTAAAGTTTGGGATGGCATCTCATTCCTTGATATTACGGATACAACTCATCCTATTGTTCTTGGTTTCATGGATAGTAATGTTACAATTCCTGTTGGAGTGCCGGATGGATATTGGGGAGATCATAAGATTGTTGACGATGTAGTTTACATCGGTGCCGAGTGGGAAGGTAGTGGTATTCAGATTTATGATTTGAAACAACTTGATGATTTACCAAGACCTACAAATGATCCACCGCTCGAGAGGGGAAAGGTACACCGTATCAAACCAGATAACTGGCTTAGTCTTAGTTCTATTGGTCATACTCATAACATTGTGGCCTTTCCAGAGCTTGGTAAGGTATTGGCCGTTGGAATTGGATTCTATGATGATAATACAGCATGTGATTGGTCAGTAGGTGATACAGTGATTGTCTTGGATGTGGCAAGTGATCCGATTGACCCTCCTATTTCATGCTTGAATATTGGAAGTGAAATCAATACTGGATATATTGACCCGTATGCTCAGTTCAATTCGAATAGCGGGTATGTCCATGACGCTCATTGCTTTGTGTACAAAGGTGAGTAGAGAGACATATGTGCATATTTTCTGTCTTAGATGGAAACATCATACTCAAAGAACAACTCTGCATTTATTCACAGGTCCAGATACAAAGTATTATGATGTACGAGATTGGCATATACAGCATGGATACATTTGAGTTCATCAATATCTTTGGATACCATGCAGCTACTTATGTACATCAGGGTTGGGTCTCAGATGACTTCACAACAATCTATGCTAACGACGAGTTCGACGAGGAATGTCAATCAGGTCTTCTAGAGGATTATGCCCCCTTGTGTCACGAGAATTATCCAAATGGCATCGCTCATACCAATACATACATCTTTGATCACTTCACTCGAAGATGTTGGACCCCCTCGAATCTTCACTAACACAAATGCTCATCCGGCAGTGGATCATAACATGTATGTGCATGATAATCATATCTACAGTGCCTCATACAATGCCGGTGCTCGTATTTTTGAGATTCAAGAGGATATGTTTCTTGATGAGATTGCCCATTTCGATATGAACACGGATTGTGATGATATCATAAACTGCTTCGACTACATGTTTGGAACATGGACACATTACTACTATGAAGGCACTTCAATCTCTATAGCAGGTGATGGATACTATGGCTTGTACATTCTTGGAAGTCGGTTGGATGAATCAAACTGTAACGATTATACAAATAGACGTTCATGTAGAATGAGTGAAACGTGTAGCTGGGAAAGGTCTATTGATGAGTGCGTAGCAAGCTCTAGCAGTAGTGATTCAAAGTCGAGTAAAAAGGGAAAGAAGAGCAAGAGCAAAGGAAGTAAGAAGAGGGAATAGTTTACATCGGCTACTCCTAAATGTACAGACTGGACAATCTCATGAATACAACCTAGCACATACTATGCTGCTCTTGCTATTGTTGCACGCTGTCTTGCTTGGGATCTAGCATTCTTCGTGATAAGGATAGACAGCTTTCTCAATCTACGGTGAATATCATCGCAGCCTTCCTTATCTACACAGCCTTTATTAAGCCTAAGCTGTTCCTTGTATTCTTTTAAGATCACTTGTGCATGAAGTTGACGTCTTATACTGATATCTCTAGGACTACTAAAGAGAAAGTGCTCAATTCCTACCACCTCTTCATATCCTATTCCACAAGCAGCTAACTTGTCAGACTTTGACAGATGCATATTGCCCGTCAAAACACACGCCTCTAACCTTCTTGAAAGTCGTAGAGCATCCATAATGATATTCACATTGGATTGTTTCTTATCGGACTTGGTATATGACTTGGATTGATCGTATTGACGATCGTTCTTGTAGATGTACATGTCGGAACTGTTGCTAAACCGCAGCGACTTCTTGCTTGTACTTTTGATGCACATCGTGTCATCATCGGATACTACTTCTGTTTTCATTCTCTCCATCTCTACTTTGTGACTTATAGGTGATACTAGTGAGTCCGTCATGATGTTGTTGTATTGTTCAAGCCCGAGTGTATTTGATAGAGATAGAGAGTAGGTTTATGTGTAGAGCCCGAGTATTGACACATAGATTTCATTAGGCTTCATCTTGGTCATCTAATCATATCAGCGGTCTTGGCAAAGGACAGATTAATCAGCCTACTCTAGCCCTAGCTTAGTGATACATTCTGATAATGATTGAAACAGCTGCAGTCCCTATCATCATTCTATGCCAGTCGTTTAAACTAAACAAGCACTCATGGCAGAGCTAGGACACTTCAGACAATTCGTACGAATGCGAATGAGATGACGGTCATTCTCAATAGATCAGCCCCACATTTTGCTTAGGCCTACATACATACTCTTACACCCGTTATCCCCACCACAACAACCAACATAAGCACTGAACATATATAACTACAAGAGTAAAATACCGATCTTTTCACTGCTGAAAACTTCCACCCCATAAATAGTTGCTCATCACAGAAAGGCATCATCATCATCCGAGCTCGGCACATCCTTCTTCGGTCCTTGCATAACATTACCATCCATATCAAACTCTACATCATCTAATCCCCATTGACTAAACTCTGCCGGAAGCATTGTCCTATCCCGTACAGCTCTAATGAATTCAGGTGCTCGTGCCGATCCCATGACTGTCTTTCCTACTACCACACCATCATATCCAACTGCTAATAGTTTCTTCATCTCATCTGTTGTCGATATACCCCCGCCTGCAATTGTTACAATAGGTCCACCACTACCCGGGAACATCCCAGCCAACTTAATAGCCTGATCAGGTACTAATTCACCAGTTATTCGATCCCTATTAGACACCATTATGTTCTGTGCCAATCCATCCAATGCCGCCTGCACCTCATTATACGTATGACATTCCACAATCGTCTCTAATCCAATAACTGTTGCAGTATTTAGAAAGTTCTCAAGTGCAGGACCTAACACACTGGCAATCAATATAATACCATCAGCACCCGCCTCCTTTGCTATACCTAATTGTATCTCATCAACGACTATATCCTTCATTACTACCGCGACATTATCATTCACTTCTCTAACTGCTTTAATACTTGATTTTAATTCACTAATATCACCACCGTACGATGTATAATCGACATTAATAAAGACTACATCGGTCCCTAATCGGACCATTGCCTCGGCTACTAATGATGCATCATCATATCTTGCAAAGACTTCACTCGGATATGACAAGTTGGATTTCCTCTTTATATCAACAATGAAGGAGCCACGACGCATAGTTGCATCTGCCATTCCATTTTCTAATAACTTTTCTTCCCTTTCTATTTCCTCATCGGACTTTTGTTTCGCATTTGGATTAGCAGTATTGGCTGGATCATCATAGACACGTCGTAATGCAGCAGCGAGTCGCTTCCGTTCTATACCATCTTGAGCGTATCCCATTGCCATACGTATTGGATCGGATAAAGAGGCATGTTGTGCGTTTAGACGTTTCATTTCATATTCTTTACGGTGTACTGCTGCATATATGTCTTCTTGATTGTTTCTACTGCTGTGTAATTTTGTGTTTGATGTGTCATGATGATAATTTGTTTGTTTGCAATGATTTGTATTTTGATGTTGCGGTCGTATTTTGTTACTATTGCAATTTGAATCTATGTATGTGATTGGATTATTAGTAAAAGAAGATACAATTGATATAGATATGAATAGTATGAATGTCAGAGTATAGATGTGAGCAGAGCTGATCATTTTTGATAGAGATGATGGGCGTGGACGGATGAGGTTTCCTCTTGGGTATCTTTATATAAACTCTTTCAATTGAGGCGTTGTATCACTTGAACCCGAAAATAAAGAAGAACTAATTGAGTGTATGAATAAGGTCTAGAGTAGAATAGACAATAGGTTGAAGAGAGGTGAAGAGCAAGTAGTAGTAGTTTTGATGGTAGTTTGTGAGGTTTGAGATGGCTATCGTACGATTAGCTGAGGCTGAGTAAAATAATAAAAAAAAAAATTTCGGTTTGATCGCCATAGATATGCTCATGCTTTTGGATATATCAATGAGAACACTACGCCGTACTAGCCTTTTTAAAGCTACAAGAGGACGATATATGGTAAGTTTGATATAATGTTACGGAGATGAGCATCAAAAGATATTAGCGGTACTGCATGTGGCATCGGTGTGCGGCGACGTACATTCGTATTCGACATATAAAATGATAATGATAACGATTACTACGCATTACATATGCTTTGATCTTGATCAACATTTAATAACACTTACTGCTCTCTGATCTCTTTAATATAAGCAAACAGGAAATGATAGGTATTGAAAAGAACAGTAGAAACTAGAGTAAAAACCATAACACAGCTATTGCAATGTCAATCAGATATATGATAAGTTGATACTATGGAACATGGAACAGACAACCCCATCAACAACGATACAAATTAGACAAGATAGTAACGAATCAGGGCCATATATATCAAATATACTTCACGATTATGATGACGATGAAACTGTTACTAAAAAGTTAGCCAAGTATGGGTACGATAATAATGATAATGTAGATGTGAAACCTGCAGCCGCTACTTGCAATGGCAATAGCAATCAGGGGGATAATCATCAAGAGGTAGTTGCAGCTACTGATCAGGAAGTAGTTACTATGTCACCTTCAGTATCAACAACAGCAACATCTAAAGAAGTACCAATAGATCCAATCGATATGGCAAATGCAATTCGAGAGTTTGCATTGCTCAAAGCAGAGTCTAGAGCATTACGAAATGAGATTGTCAGACTACAAACAGAATTACCCCGAGATTTAGAAGTCAATAGTAGACGTGTCACACAAGACTTGGAATCACAAGTGGCTGCTGTTATATCATCTCAATTTCAATTGTCAGAATCTCAACAATTAACAAGAGCAACGGTATCAACACCGGCCGGGGAAGGAGATCAAGATACGATTGTAACTGACGCAGCCATACGGGGTGAATCTGTCCAAGAGAGTACGCCACAACTAGAAGCCGCCCTGCCAGAAGCATCACCAGTTGTCCAGGCCATTAGTGCAACGTTAGTCAATAGTATACATACTGAAGATGAGACTGAACCGGTGTATGATGCCCGACGAGTTTCGTATGACGGAGATGAGACGATGCATCATCACTGCCAAAGAATTATGAAGCAAAATCGAAAGAAGTTGATAGGTGCTGGCTTGGTGCTGTTATTGGCTGTAGTATTAGTTGTCCTGGGGGTAGGAGGAGCGTTTACATCATCAGAGACACAACCATTGGTTGTCATTCCAGAATTGAATACGGCAAATCCATCTATTAGTTATGTACCAACTGTCTCCTCTGCCCCAAGTACAACCCAAACTCCAAGTATACAGCCGTCCACATCTATGTCTCCATAGCATTGACATATTGATTGATTATGATGATGATCCTGTAAGTAGGAACTTTCTTTATGTGTTGTTTCTTTGTCCACATTACCTCTTCACTCATACTCTTCTGTCTTGTCCTATCTCTAATAGCACGAAACATCTTTTGAGTTATGGAGAAGAGATGTCGGGAGTGGCAGTACTAGTGGAACAAGAGATGAAGTTTTGATATTCAAGGGAGCAGGTAGTCACGGGATACTTTCTACAAGAAGTCCCTGTGCCTACAAGAAGGTGAGTATGAGTATACAATGAAGGATGTAGCAGGTGACGGGATATGCTGTGGTGTTACTCAAGGCGATGGTCACTATTGTTACGACCAATGGAACACTGATTGCCGAAGGAGGAGAGTTCAATCGGAAGGAGACTTCTCTCTTTATGATTCCATATGTGGGAGATCAACCAACAACAACTGAGGGATACTATGTTGATTGGGATGAATGGGATTGGATGACAGGCACTTGTACCAATAACTATCCAAAGCTAGATAACGGTGCTCCTTTACATGAAACGAAAGAGGAATGCTGTACCCGACATTATATTGGACAGAGTAGTCATGCATGCATGTGTTGGGCTGACCCTTGTTATTCATGTAAATGTAGTGGTGCCGCAGAGAGCTGTCTTGATTTGACTTGTGGCGAGTAGGTGTAGACTAGAGCATAGAATAGAATGTAAGAGTAATGTAGAATGTAGAATAGGCTAGAGAGTGTTCATCTATGTAGTAAGCTACTGTTCCCGGACCTATTCCTCTCGTCCTTCTGGCTCAGCAGCCTCTCTGGCATCTATCTTTTTCATTTGTTCCTCCATTACTTCAGATGATATACGCCGCTGACAACTCTCACTAAAGACGATACTAAGCTGTTCAGCGTAACTTCTTCCACAAAATCTCTTTGGTAACTTTGTTTCTGGACTATCCTGGATATCAATAGAGGCCAGCTTACTTGTCATCTTTTCAGCAACTGGGTCAAGCGGTTGTTTCACGTCGGCAAAAGAACTTTGTTGCTCTTTAACGCCCTTCTGCCAATCGCCAATACTACCACTAATACCACATAGGAAAGCAGAGAGGAGAGAAAGTCCGTCCTTATCCTTTGCCATCCAAGCTATAACATGAGGATAGACTTCCTCGTCCATGTGAAGAAACTGCTTGACATTGGCATCTCTAAAGTGAGTTGTGATAATCTTCTGACGTGCTGCTGCGGCATGACTACTACTATTCTTATTTACCTGTAACAGAGAATGAAGTTTGTTGTGAACTTTACTACCGCTAATATATCCAAGCGTGTGATTTGATTCGTAGGTTGCCATGATGCTTGATTCATTGCAAATCACTTTTGATAGATATGACTCCCAGCCTAAAGGTAGCGTCATAAGGACCAAGCTTTCCAAGGTGCGGTTGTGTGATAAGGCATTTGAAAGTGTAATTAGTGTATCTTCATCAAATGATTCACGTCCATGGTACCTTGATGTTGTTAGATTCACTTGCTTGATTCCACAATTTGTCTTTAATGCCGAAAAAATGAACTTCCAACCTACAGTAGTGAGTAACCTATCATCTTCTTCCGAGGGAAGATAATTCTCATCTCTGCTCTTGCCCCCGCCAATAGTTAGAGTTACCAATGAATTCGCCTCTGATAAAACCGAAGCTAGTGCAGCTGCTCCCTTATCGTTAATGTCTGCTCTTTCTATATGTAATTCAGTAAGTTGCCGTATAAATTGTTTCATAATTGTAAAGAACTTTCTACCTCCTAATAGATTGTAATTCCAAATAGTGAGCTTGTCCATTGATGAATTATTTGATACACCAGTCCAAAATGATATAAATTGTTCCTTTGTATTGTAATTCATCTCATGATCAGTTCGTTGTGTCATCCCAATGTGCATTTCCTCTAAATGTATATTGTTCCCTATTGCTCGTCCAGCACCTTCCCAATCTTTGTCATATGGCCAATAATGCATGGACATCCATAATAGTATACGACCCGTATATATATCTCGTTCAATATCAGGATCATTAGTTTCCAATTGTCTCCGTACTTCATCATATAGTATTGCATCTTGTTCACTTGGTTTAAATCCATTCTTCCTTTCTTTACGTATCTGACGTTTATAGTATCTTTGTTCACGTGCATACTCTGATGACTCGTAATACCAACTATCCATACTATCTTCGTCTGAAGAATATGATTGGCTATCTCGGTCTTCTTCTTCGTCCGACATAATAACAGCTAGAGGAGGGAGAACTGTTTAATTCGATGGAAAAATAGAAGTAGAAGCCTACAAAGTATGTCGAAAGTGTTTGTGTAATGTGTGCCCTAACCGCGATTCAGTTTTGTAGGTTTAATACATATCATGTAAGATTATGGGTACAATAATAGATATACATGATATGGCTGCAAATATATAGAAATATAAGCAGGCAAAGTATACCACCATTTGACAAACTACACCTTTGTAAAAAGAAACATGATGTGATCAAATTGCAATTAGCTCAGGCCCCCTTTCTCACACAAGAGCTTGCCGAAATATGATGACAACACTTACCAGAACTATATTATTCCTGATGAAGATAAACACCAACAGCAAACACGGCGGAGTGAGCAATCAAGGATATCACAAGCAATAGTAGACAAAGGTAGGCGCCTATTTTTAATGACGGTATCCTTAGTTCGTTTCATCGCTAATGATTCCTTCTTTTTTCTCTCTAATACTAATGAAGTGAATGAGAGAGGAACTAAGGTTGAGTAATGTTAGTCTGGAAGAGAACTACATAATATATGCATTGGATAGTAGGCAGTGCTTGTAGTAAGTGTTTTTATTTGCGGCGGTGGAGGCAGAGTGTTTTGTGTGTTATTATTGCAAAAATGATCAACGTCAACAACTTTTTTGTACGCTCAAAAGGTATAATAATGTGCATCACCCTTCTGTTTTAGTATGTTATCGGTTGTGCCAGTGATATTTGTGGGTATTGGTGGATTATTTAGCATATATCTGATATCAGTTTTATATCTTTCACGCCGCATTTTTATCGGCACAGCAGAATAGATCTCAAAATTACCAAAGTTGTAATAATAGGGTAATACTTAGAGGTGCGAATGGCGTCTAATAGTACAAATAAACGACGCCGGCGGACTGCCGCTGATATCCTACATATTAGTGATTTACCTATTGGTTTCATAGCTGATGTATCAGCGTATTTGACCAAGCCATCAAAAGCAATATTGGCTGTGGCTTTTAGTGCACCTTCCTCCTCTTGGCGAAATGATAATTTGATGCACCGACAATCATCTATTAGTAAAGCTATCATCTCGGCATCACAATGGGATACATTAGATTTTGAGGACGTAGAAAAAGATCTTGCAAATAAACTGACGGATGACGACATCTATGCAATATTGAAAAGTATAAATGCACATGATGTGCTCAAAAAGTTTAAATTATGTGGCTGTACTAATATCGAGGGATACGGACTCAGCCCATTACGCGGTAGTGCAGTATTGGAACTGCTTGATATTAGTATTGTAGGAAAATATGAAAAACAACACATTGAGCCTTCAGGCCTAAAGATTTCGACAGGGGTAGTTATATCTGTCCTTCATAGTATCATTTCAGCTGATGGTTGCTCGTTGAAATACATTCTATTTCCCAGAAGTATCACCAAAGCAGAAATTAGGGACCCTAAGCTCGCAGAAATTCGAGGAAGATACAATCGACTATTTGATGAACGGGGACTTAGTTGTACAAGCTGCTACACGGCAATTCAAGGGGAGGGTGCTCATTCGTCGGGCTGGTTGAGCTTCTACGGGTATCAAAACAAAATGTGTTACGACTGCCTAAAACCATTCTGCGATGAATGCGCTGCTACTGACGCTACTGACAATGAAGATTCTGTTCTCAGGTGGTGCAATCATTGTGAGAAAGATTACTGTTATGACTGTGCCCCTTGTGCTACGTGTGTAGGTTGTGATCAATTTGCATGTCAAGGCTGCTCAGACAGGTGTGATGGATGTGCCAAGACTTGGTGTAAAGAATGCCCCAATATGTTTAGATGCATTCTTTGTAAGAAGACAGTCTGCACAAAGTGTTCTGCTTACAAGGAGTCTTATATGAGAGAATGTCCAGCAGACGATTTTGCATGCGAACCTTGTAATGAGAGGCTCTGGTAATGCAGCAGAATGTGCTTAGTATTGGTTAGTTCTAGGTAGATATAGACTTTTGAAAATAACTATCATCTCATTTTCTACTACTAGTTCATTACATCTACTATCGTCATAAATGGCCACAGCCTTATTTCCTCAACAAGACAGAGTACCATTAGATTTCATTCCCCCATTTCGTCACTGGTAAACATTGCACCCTTCTACCCCTACATCAATCTTCAAACTACCCCCTTTAATCTTGGGGTACGGATAAATGGCACGGTTAGACTGAGGGTGCCCCGTCTCTCCTCTATCGACGAATAAGTTCCGTCCGTGTTACAACCGTTCCATCCTTCTCAACCCTACGCAATCTTCGTCTCAAGTACATACTGCGTAACTTTACCATATTCACATCACCAGGGAGTAAGTTATTCTTTGGTGTTTCGGTATAATCTTTAAGGATGAGGGGTGAGAGGTTTGAAGAGTGGAAGGGATGGTTAGCAGGTTGTTAAGTGAAGCTAAATATTGAGCATTAAAAAAAACTGACTCCGCACGAGGGTAGCAACACCCTAATATCACAACAACTACTCACCTAGACAGTTCCCCAAATCTTTATTGTAAGGATTCTCATCCGTATGTGGCAGACCAAGTCCTAAATAGCGGAGGTGACATATGATGTGAGCATAAAGGGCATAAAACACAATCCACAATCCCACACCCCAAAACAAACCAAAAACTTACCATGACCAACCTCATGACACATTGTAAACCGTCTATGATTATAATCAGCATTCCTCAAATAATATTCGTTCATCTTCGAAACTGAACTTAATATAACTCCCCTACTTGAAATAGAATTTTCATTAATACCCACCCAACCCGTGGCACCAAAGTTAGCATTACATACCACCATGACACCATCAACACGTGTGCATTCATAATCAACAGCCACACGTTGTGTAGTTAATTGTAATGCGTCACTCTGTTGCCAATCGGCAATAGCATCAGCATATTCCTGCTGCCAGGTATCATCTAACGCGTTATATAATGTTAAATGTAATCCGTCATCTTTAATATAGTCAGACTTCCAACGTGTTGTTTGATTATTACCAAGTTTGGGATCTTCATTGAATAATCCACCGAATGATAAATCGTCAAGACCGTCGAGGACATCGGTCATATTGCCTAGGTCCCATTCATCCCATGTATCACCAATATCTTCCCATAGGTTACCGGCACCATCTTTTAATTCTTGGACATTGGTTGGAGAGTCTAATAATAATATGATGTGTAAAGAAAAGTATATCAATTAGTGGAATTTGCAATTAATCGGATAGTAAATAGCAAAGTGTATATGATATGCACAAAGCTAAACACAGTTTACAACATTAACACACAAACCATACACAGCACACACAAAAACTAACAATAAACTCACCCAATCCATACTTCCAAATTAAAAACCCCAAAACGCCTGTAACACTAACACATGCCACACCCATCATTATATTCTTACTACGTTTATTCTTATCTTCTTCTATTGTGTATGGGTCTGGATTGCCATATTTAGATGCTAGATTATCCATTGCACGTTTGTTTACTGGTTGTGAAGCTGTTGATGAGCGTGTTGGTTTGTTGTATCCATTTGATGAACGAGTGGCGGATGTGCGAGCTGTAGATCCAGCGGAGTGATTGTATATACTTGCTTGATTTGACATGGTTTATTTATATTATATTGTAATGTGGAGTGTACCAAACTTGCAAAAACTTGAGCGATATGTAAAGGTATGAATGTACCTACAGAGAGCCGTATGACATATGATATGCACAAATCGCGTAGTAAATGCAACCAGTCAATAGCAGAGTATAATGTGGGCGAGGTTGCGAGGTCGATATGGAGCCGCTATTCTCGCTATGATGACAATCAGCAATAAAAGTTTGGTCTTGCATTTTTCGGCTCTCGGTCAGCCGGTATCTTGAGAAAGCACGAGCTATGGGCTCACATTCTTGCCGCAAAGCAACGAGAAGAAGAACAAAGAGACAAAGAGCCCTCATCATCGAAGAAGCAAAGTAAGAAGATTATATTATTATCAGCAAAGAAGAGATTGAGAGAGATTAGATTAGAGGGAGTAGTATTGTTGCAAAGCATTGCAACTCTATCATCAAGCATACCGATTGCAAATATCAACAACACGAACTAAAATAATGGGTGGATGCAAATGTATAATGGGATCGCTCCTCTGCCTAGGGATACTAGCAGCTGGAGCAATCTGTCTATGGCAGGTAAGTAGTAGATACGAGTAACTCGTGTGTTGCAAATCGTATGTACTAACATAAGTTATAATCTTTCTCTTGATACAATCATGATAATTTGCAATATGCAACAACTTGCAGTTTGGTCCTTGGACAGACGCAGAGTCAGCAGACGTCGCCTCCTCAGCAGAAGACTTAAAAGCCCAAAACGTCTGTGAAGGATGCTGCAACCTCATATCCTCAAACTGCAACCTAAAAGTAAATGAAGTATCCTTTGCAATGGTACATAATGCAATGTCATCATCCAAAAATCTATTTGCGGGATATAATAATTTAGAGCCATTGGAGCAAGCGTTGGTTAATGGATATAGAGGATTAATGTTAGATTCATGTATTTGTGATGGAAGCTTGGGTGAGACTGTACAGGGTTTCTTAAAGGGTGAGGAGGATAAGGTACGTCTACCTTCTGAGTTTGTGTGTGTTAGTTTGTGCATATATTATGTGCATCTTATCTCTTATTCATTATAACACCTCAAAGGGAGAGAACTATCACGGCTTTTGTCATACAAGCTGTGACGCAGGAGTCCGAGATCCGGCAATAGTTTTCGGTAACATTAAAACATTCCTAGAAACGAACAAACAAGAAGTATTAATACTAATATTTGAAGTACAAGATAACAGTCTCGAGCAGCTATATAAGGCAATTGATGATTCAGAATTGGATACAATGGTATATACTGAACGATTAGATGAATGGCCAACGATGCAGCAGATGATTGATTCGAATCAACGAGTGATACTATTTGCTCATGGTGATGGTATTGATCAAAGTTGTGAAGATGTAGGAATGACATGTCCGGAGGGTGTCTTCTATAAATATGATTACTTTGAACAGACCAATTGGAATGATGATACATGTGAAATAAAGGGAGTGCCACGTGCCGAGATGGATTTCTTTTTAATGAATCATTGGAAGAATAATGAGGAGACTGATTTGCCTAGTCAGGAGAATGCTGAATCGTTTAATATGTATCCTTCATTAATGGATAGGATTACGAAATGTGGGGATAGAATTCCAAATGTTATTGCCGTTGACTTTTGGAGTATAGGTGATGTACTTGAGTTTACATATGATGTTGCTCAGAAGAATCTACAGTAGGGATAGGGATAAAGAGATCTGAATACTAATATACTAATATCAATTATCCAACTTATATGTACTACTTCTCACTTACACCTTAAATTGCACTTTCACGGTCCTCTGGAACCATGATACCCAGTTCCCTTATAACTTGGCAGCTACTAATGCAATATTTTTCCCTCACGGCATGTTCACAATCATTGCAAAACTCTATCATACAATCATCGCAACGTGTAACACAGTATACGTCGCCATCGTAGCAATACTCACAATTCGCCTTATTGCAATTATCACCATCACATAAGAGGAATTTAGCACAGTCATCGCAACGAGGCTCACTGCAACTCTCACAGCCATTCAAATGGTCCTCACAACGATCTTCCTCACATTCAACGCATGCTTTTACAGGCAGGCAATCGTTGCAATAGCTTAACTCACACTCCGCACAATGTAGAATATATGGCTCCCCATCACAATCTTTACAATCATCACAGAAGGGTCTTAGACAAGTGAAGCATATATTGCATTGGAATAGATCACCATCTGCCATCCAAATATTAGACACCATGCTCTCATTGCATAATGAACAGTTGATCCCACAATTATTCAAATGTTCAGTATACCTTTCACGGAAAGACTCTAGATATAGATCCCCATCAGCCGACGTATATTTATCACGCCACTTGGCAGGAAACACGACATATTTTAATGAGCAACCATCAGCAGAAATAATACTATCGAGGATGGGCACAACAATCTCTTTACAAATCAGCGGTGGCGAGTAAAGTTTTACTACATGTTTCCGCATAATTCTTAAATCCATTTGCTCTAATACTACACTACCCCGCAGTGGATTTAGCCCGTGTCCCTCGATATTGATACAATCAGTGAGATTTATTTTTTTGAGCACATCATGTGCACTAATACATGTCAAGATTGCATATAATACATCATCTGTTAATGTGTGTACCCAGACTGAATTGCAATAACCAAAATTAAGTGTATCCCATTGTTCTGACGATAAGATGGCGGTACTGATAGTTGATGGACGGTATACCCACTTATCTTCAAATTCAAATACATCCCATTGTGATGCACTTAATGCCGCTGCAAATATAGCCTTCATCGGCTTCTCCAAATACGTCGATACATCAACTATGAAACCAATAGGTAAATCACTAATATGTAGGGTATTAGCGGCAGTCCGCCGGCGCTTATTGGTGATAGTAGACGCCATACTATCTCTCCACTAGAATTGTCGGGAATTGAATCACTATTATTTTGGCGATGAAACGAAGATCACTGCACCTAATCAATCACCTCCACTCTAGCAGTGAAAAAATACGCCGTCCAAGCTCTATGTGTTGCTAGTACTATCACTTCGTCGGATATATTTCATCCATGGCAGGCATACATTGGAATTATAACACATTAACAAACACTTGCTAATTGGTGGTGATTTTATGACAATGACGGACCTTGATGAGAAAGCCTGTGGCCATTTATTTATGATGATATTATTATTAGATGTAGTGAAATAGAGAATGAGTATAGTTATTCTTAAAGTCTACCTACACACATAGCTTACCATGCAATCAACACATGTAAAATTGTCTGCCTGGTATTCTGTCATATTTGACTCATAAGGAGAACACTCCGTGCAGATTCTCTTCTTACAGAGATTACATTTAAGTAAAAAGGAACCAGAGGCAAAGGAACCGGTGGAGCAATCTTTACACAACGCGTGACTGCATTCTTCACACCTATCTGAGCAGCCTTTACAAACATATTTACTGTCACCAGTAATCTCGCAACCTGCACATTCATCAATAGGTGCGCAGTCTTCACAGAAATCCTTATCACATTCATTGCAATAACCGAGAAAACAATTCTCAATACAATCCGTACAGAAGGGTTTTAGACAATCATAGCAAACATGGCTTTGGCACCTATCACTCATCCAGTCATACATCACATCTGTCATATCCGCATTACATTTAGCACAATGGGGCATCCGATTATTGTACATTTGATTGTATCTGTCACTACTTCTGGTTAAGCCGAGCTCAAGTGCATTATCAGGAGGATGATGTTCTGATTTCCACTTCCAGGGGAAATTAATATGTTTTAATGAGCAACCATCAGCTGAAATGATACTGTCGAGGATAGGCACGATCTTATCTTTGCTAATTGTCAACGTTTCTTTTTCGTCCTTGCTTAAAATGCTAATATCAATCTGTTCCAATATAACACTACCTCGCAGTGGATTTAGCCCGTGCCCTTCAATATTAACACAACCACATAATTTTAATCTTTTGAGCATATCTCGTGCATTAATACTTTTCAAAACCGCGCTAATATCATCATCGGTCAGCTTATTTGCAAGTTCCTTCTCGATATCTTCAAAATCTAATATATCCCATTGTTGTGCCGATATTATAGCCTTACTGATAGGTGATGGTCGGTGCATCAAATTTTCATTTTGCCATGAGCAAGAAGATGCACTGAAAGCAACTGCTAATATCGCCCTCGATGGCTTGGGCAGATATTCCGATACATCAGCTATGAAGCCAATAGGTAAATCACCAATATGTAGGGTATCAGCGGCGATCCGCCGACGCTTATTGGTATTATTAGACGCCATAATCTCTATCCTTGGTTTTCCAGTTTTCCATGATTGCAATTGCCAAGGATACCATCCCTTTCATGTGAAAACTGTATAAGGAAGAAGATTATCCACCTCTCCCCCTACGCCCTACATACCTCTTACCCAAAGCTCATCTCTACTACTACCACTGCCTACATACCTTAGCATGCGATTGTCTAGATTATCTATGATTACATCATTAATTTACACTACGAATCCTAGACTCTTTGTCAGCTTCATGGCATCGTCGACAGACATTTCTCCTTCCTTACCAACTAGCTGTCCGTCTACTAATCTTGATGCCTCGTCTCGGGAGGCGCTCCATCTCACACCCTCGCCTACACGCATATCTTCCTTATAAAAGCTTACATCCAACTCTCCATCATCATATTCATATACCCCGGGTCCTGATTTGAGGCCTGCTTTCCAGTTGCCACGGTATATATCACCAGTTTTCTGTATATGAAAGACCCCAAAGCCATGCCGTTTGCCTTCCTTCCATGTTCCAGTATAGACATTACCCGAAGCATACTTTGTCGTGCCCTTACCGTCTCTTTTGTTGTTCTTCCACCGACCTATATATTCATTACCATTATCATACATCATTTTACCATCACCGTGCTTCTGACCACGGCTATTCAATGTCCCGATATACTCTCCTCCCTTGACTTTGATCATTTTTGGTTCAGATAATGGTGTCCGATCGGATGCATCTTTACTATCAGATTCTTCTCTACTGGTAGAGGATGGGACTTCTTGCTGTTCCTGAATACTGTCAAGAACAGATGCCGACTCAGGTTCTAAAGGAGGCTTGTCATAGGAGAGAATGGTTGGTTCCATACCACTCAGAACTGAACTATCGCCTTTTACCGATGGGGATTGATGATCAGAAGACGAGACAATGATTTCATTCCCCTTCACACTAAGATCTGGATCAAGACCACGTCTATCATCATTGGAGTCTCGGCGGCTGCTTGATACAGAATGACCTCCAGAGGTATAATACTTTGCCCCTCGACTTCCGTGCTTGGTCTTCATATCAGCCAAGTTGCTTAATAGCTTGTTCCTTTCAATTAACTCCTCCATTTTGGCACCTAACTTGGATAATGTTGTCATGGCAAACTCTTTATCAGCCACCGCATTACCCAGTCTTTGGGCAAGCTGACCATTCTCAATCGTAAGGTGTTGTATTGTTTCATCAACCCCATCCCCATTTGCAAGAACCAGGGCATCGGATAATCCATTCAAGTGATGGTTGATATTGTTGCTATTGTCAGTTGTAACTAACACACCCTCATCTCCCTCGGTTCCAGTATTAGCGGCGGCATCACCATTGTCTATGTCCATTAGCTGAGACAGTCGGTTGTTAAAGACGTTTCGGTCACTACTAAATTGAGAGAGCTGTAACTTTAGCCTTTGCATCTCTGCTTCCATCTCTTTCATCTTATCTTCGTCTCCTCCCTCAGACACAGCACAATCACCATTTGGCTCATCAGACTTGATCTCCTTCTGTAGTCTTTCATTATCAGACTTGAGACGTTCTATAATGTCGGCTGCTGAATCATTCTGCTCTTGGGAGACATTCAACGACTCGGATAACTCCATGTTTTTCGCCTTGAGCTCGTGGACTATCAACTTTATCTCCTTGGCAGCTTCGTTTTCAGATGAACAGTGGTCAATGATTTGTCGCAGCTCCAAGTTCTCCTCTTCCAAGCGTTTCAGCTCTTTCTTGTCGTCATCATCTTGAGGAGACTTACTATCATCTTCTTTCTCAACATCAAACTCTTCTAACATACCCTCCAACTCCAAAATACGATCTTCATACTCCATCATTTGATCTTGGAGAGCTTCTTCTAATGATTCATTGTTTAGTAACATCTTCTTTGCCTGAGTTGTTAGGTCGGTAAGTTTGGTAGCAAGCTCTTCGTTCTCTAATTCTAGATCCTCCTTCTCGACTTGTATATCCTGAACGGCTTCTTGGAGTAGTATATTGTTATCTTTTAGATCCCTCAACTCGTTAGTATCAATGGATGTTTCGTTACTCTGTGGTGCGGCGGAATGATTCTGATTCTTCTCAAGAGCTGCCTTGTCCTCTTCTAGCTGAGCGTTGGCATCTTTCAGCTTATCAATTTCAGTTTGAAGTTCTTGAATCTTTGCCTCGTGGTCGTTGTCTGATTCGGTTGAGGAATCCTTGGTGGGACGAATCTCCTCTTTTTCTGCCTCTAGACGTGCAATAGTCTCCTTATGCTCATCAACAGCAAGTGCAAGCGCATCCTTATCTTCTGTAGCCTTTGTTTGTTGCTCATTTGCCACCTCAATTTGAGCCTCAAGTTCATCAAGTTTAGACTTTGCTTCGTTTAGATCAGCTGCTTGGTTGTCAATCTTTGCCTGAAGATCAGCCACATTTGTTAATGCCTCTTCCTTCTCGGCCTCAAGCCCACTGATAGTCGTCTCTCTTTCCTCGGCCTTGGATAACAGCTCATCCTTTTCGGATTGTAAATTAGACAAGGTAGCCAAGGACTCTTCCTTCTCAGACTGCAAATCAGACAACATCTTCTCCCTCTCCTCAGCCTTAGATTCTAGCTCGTTAATAGCCGTCTCCCTCTCGTCGGCCTTGGTTATCAACTCATCCTTTTCGGATTGTAAATCAGAGAGTACCTCCTCCACACTTTCATTACCTGACATTAGCTCGGTAACTCTTGATTTTGCCATATCACGTTCCTTGGTCAGTGCATCAAAAGATGATTCAAGATGAGCCAAGTCACTAGCCTGTGCCTCTGCCTCCTTCTTCACTGATGCTAATTCTGATGCGAGATCTGCCTTTTCGTTTGATACTGTAGAGAGTTGATCAATGAGCTTTGATACCTGAGCTGCAGAGTCGGTTATCTGTCCTTGCAACTCCGTGATAGCCTCCTCGTGCCGTGATTCTACTTCGGCTATAGCCTTTGAGGTCTCATCCTTCTCGGTAGTACTTGCAAGTCTAAAATCAGTCAACTCGACCTCCTTCTCGGCAATCACTTGTTGCAATCCTTCCACCTTGCCTTCATACTCTTCTATCGCTTTGTCTTTGTCATGTTTGTACGATGACAACTTGGCCTCCATTTGTAAACACAATTGACTAGTTTCCTGTAGCGAATCTTGTAACATGTTCCGCTCATCTTGTGTAGTCCCAATCTTTTCTTCTAAAGTGTTGATTTGCTCCTGCAGATCGTTGTGTTCATTATTGAGTGCCTCCATTTGTTTGATTAGATCATCGTTTTGTTCTTCACGCTTTGATAACTCGGCCTTCAGCTCTATTTGTTCATTTGTCAGTGCACTATAGGGTGAGTATAGATAGGTTAGGAGGGTGTGTGTGAGAAGATGTATAGGTATGAATATATTACCTCCTTTCGATCTTTCCATATCAAACTTACCTAAACTTAACCCTTGATGCCTCAAACTCACTCTCCTGCTCTTCCAACTCCACAACTCTCTTTTCATACTCTTGTATCTTTTCTAAATATTCACTATTCTCAACATTCAACTGTTCCATATCATCCATGGCACATTTATATTCCTCTTCTTGATTTGTTTGTGTATTAATCAAATCATTAATCTCAGTTTGTAATTCATGTATACGGATGGTATGTTTATGTAATATATCGGCTTTTTCAACTTCCAATTGGTCGTTATTAGTTTGATGATGTGAGAGTGTTAAACGTAATTCGGTTAGTTGTGTTGATACATCTTGATATTCTTCTGATAACTTTTCTATGACGACTATTTGTGATTCATTCGTCTTTTCTAATTCAAGGTATCGATTCTTTTCTTTATCAAGTTTCTCTGTTGTTATTCGGGATAGGAGGGATATGGGAGGATATAGAAGTTAGTATGGGTAGACAGATGAGAGTTAATATGGCAACGACAAGGCATGACACAAGTATACGTACTCTTGAACCCATCACGAACTTTACCAAACTGAACTTGACTGTTTATTAACTTTTTATTAATCTCCTCTTGATCAAACTGCCAACGTTTACGTTCTTCTGTAACTTGTTGCAATTGTTGTCGTAGTTGATTTTCCAACTCGGTTACATTATCATTCTTGGTGGGGTTATTGGTGGTATATTCAGCTTCGAGTTCGGATCGGATTTGTGTTTCGAGTTGTATTTTACTATCGTGCAATTGCTTGGCAATTCTGTCGTAGTAATGTGGTGGGATAATGGAGAAGAATGAGGGTTAGATACGAGGTTAAAGGACACAGAAACAGAACTACAAAGTCACTCACCGCTTAGCCAACCGACCTTGCATCTCCTTCTCCAACTCAGCCGGGGGATACTGTTGAGATGAGGCTTGACTTTGATTCTCTATCTGATCTTGCAACTCCTGTATACGCTTCTGTAGATTGCCATTGTCAATTGTCAACTGTTTATTACTTTCCTCTGCTTCGCTGCCTTGTTGTTGTTGTTGCTGCTGTAGTTGTTGATAACTTGTCAACTGATCTTGCAACATTACTTCATTCTCTTGTTGACTGCTGAGTTGATCCTTAAACACCTCCTGTTTTTGTTTATAACTATTAATCTGTAGTTGATAACTCGTCCTTTCATCATTAAACCCATCTACCTTTTGCTGTAATTCAAGTAATTGATTTGATAATGTCACTTTAGTATTGGTATACTCTTCTTGTAATGTATCCAACATTTCATTCTTTGATAATAGTGTATCCTCCATACTTTTGATGTAGATTTTCATCTCTTCTTGCTCTTGTTGTAAGGCTTCATACTTTTCTGTAGTGCCTACTGCTTGTGGTGTTTGAGACTGCTGTTTAGCCTGAGATGATAATGATGTAGAGGACGTAGAACGTTTTAACTTTGCAATAGTTTCTAACGATGTGTTCAATTGTGATTTGAGTTTGGATACCTCTTCCTCCTCCCTTGAACTATCAAGCTGCTGTTGTTGACGTAATGTATCATGTTCCGATTGTAATTTACCAAGTTTGGTTTCATACTCTTGTATACATAATTGATGACGTTCATTCTCATGTGACGATAAATCCTCGAGCTCTTTAATACGATCTTGTAATAATTCTTTTTCTTTGCATAAATCTGCTACCATTTCTTCATTTTCTGTGGTAGTATCTGCAGCGGTAGATGCATTATTACCCTTCTCAACAGCGGCGGCGGCAGTAACCTTTTGTTCGAGCATGTCAATCTTACATAACAGTTCAGAGTTTTCAATATCTAATTCGGCTATTCTCTTCTTATCCACCTCATTTCTACAATTGCTATCCTTACTAGCCTTACTTTTCTCTTTCAAGGCATTCTCCAACTCCATCTTTTCCTTAGTCAACTTTTCAATAGTCAAACTAACCACATTACCCGTACCTTCTCCACCGCCATCCTCACCATTATGTTTAAGTATTGAAATCTGCATATTCAACTCATCAATACATTTTTCATTAGTACTCTTTTCGACCTTTAAATATTTTAATAATTCAACTGCATCATCCATTTGACTTTGTATATGTATATGTTCTTTATATAACTTGTCATGTGATGTTTGTAGAGTATTGAATTGTTGTGTTTGTGAATCTTTGGATAGTTTAAGGTTGGTTATTGTGTGTTTAAGATCGGATATTGTATCACCATCGTCAGAGAATAGATATTGAGATGCTGGGGATTGGATTGATAATGGTATTGGTGGCTCATTGGAGGTGGATGTAGATTTACCATGCCATGATTTACGTGACCATAGAGATGGTGTGGCAGAATTGGCGGAGGCAGAGTCGGATATATTATCATCACAGGCTTCGAGACGGCCTACTGATTTTGTTCGTAGGAATTGCATTGTTGTTGTTTTATTTTGTGTCAATCTTTTGCTACGCGGGCTGCAGCGGTGTAGAACTTTATGTATAAGCTTCGATAGAGGACAACAATGCCGTACACTATATGTGTTCTAGACAATGCAAAGCATGAGATAGAGAGGCGGCTTTGATTGTCATCGTCAAGGCCACTGTATTTTTGATTTGCTAATTTCTCCTCGGGAAAAGAAGTTAGCGAGCTACCGACTTTTGCTGATTGCTATTGATCGGCAAAGAGTGCAGTGTTTCTGTTTGTTGTGACGAGTTTGCCAGCTTTACTAGGCCAGTGGTCGTATGAACCGCACGGACGGCGTTGTTGTATGTAGGGTAGTAGATCTGGTGAATATGCACAAAGAAATGAACACACATGATGTGCACAAAAATAAAGATATGAGCGAGTAGCAATAATACCGTAAAAGTTACGAGTACAGATAACTTGCAAATATAAAGTAATATAGAGTATGACTTTGCATAGTAAAGCTATGGTAGAGGCAGGGGCGTAGAGGTGTGGCTATGTGTTGAGTCTTGTAAAGCAAACTTAGGTGTGCGATTCAATCGAACATATGTAACATCTCCTCACAATGTTCGATGTGGCAGCAATGTAATAGTATCATCTCAACTCGAGAGCATCATCATCATCAACCAACAAACAACATGATTACCACTTCCGATAATAATGCGTGTGATGTGTGTGATGGATGTTGGTTATCATTCCAACAAGCACCCGATACATCAAATAATAAAAAATTGTGCATATCATGTGAGCAAGAACAAAATAATTGCGATTATGATGATGCTCATGTCTCGAGTTATGATGTTACTGACATGTTAGAGAGTAATAGTGATGATTCTAATGATAGTTCCGATTGGTTGAATATTGAGGATTCTACTTCCACCGTCGTCGTCGATGAGCCACAAAATGATATGAAAATTTGTGACGCACCTAATTCTAAGGCAGATGTTACTTCCTCAGTAGAGAAGTCCACAAGCACACTTACAACCTCCGTTATTAGAAAGAATGATAATGCTGGTGAGAATTCATTTGCTGTATGTGATGGATGCTGGTTATCATTTGAACAATTATCAAGCTCGAAATTGTGCATATCATGTGAGCAAAATGATAATGTGTTGAGTATGGATGTGTCTAAGTCTAGAGACAATGTTACATTTGATGACGGTGCTAAAACAAATAGTGGTAGTTGTGGTGCCACGGGTAGTAATACTGATATCGTGTGGGAGGATATTGATACGCCTGAGATGTGTGCTAGCTGTGGCAAGGAGGCAGACGAGGGCTGTAATCTTAACTCATGTAACAAATGCAAGCTAGTAAAGTATTGTAACGCGGCATGTAAGAAGAAGCACCGATCAAAGCATAAGAAAAAGTGTGATAGAAGAGCTTCAGAATTACACGATGAAAAGTTATTCACGGAGCATCCTCCCAATGAGGAGTGCCCTATTTGTTTAATCCCGATGCCACATGAGGAGAGTCATGTTATCTTCCGATCATGCTGTGGAAAGACCTTCTGTCATGGTTGTGCATTTGGAATGGGCACTACTGAACTTTCAAACATGAAACTTGATGAGACATACAGTTATAAAGAGAAGATGGATTCTCCCTGCCCATATTGTCGGACGCCACTTGCTTATGGTGTTAGGCAGGATGTCAAACAAACGGAGATTTTGGCAAAGACCGGCAACGCTGAGGCTTATTATATTCTTGGGATCAAATATGCTACGGGTAAAAGTGTATCAAAAGATTATACAAAAGCCAATGCATGGTGGTTAAAGGGAGGGCAACTTGGGTGTGCGGCGGCATATAACAACTTGGGCACTTCTTATCTAAAAGGATTGGGAGTGGAGAAGGATGTAAAGAAGGCCAAGTACTACTTTGAGCTTGCGGCTATAGGTGGCAGTGTACCAGCGCGTCATAACCTTGGTACTGTTGAGGAGAGTCGAGCTATGAAACACTTCATACTTGCAGCTAAGGCTGGATATAAGCCATCTTTGGATTTTGTTTTAAAGTGTGGATTTAAGAAGGGATTAGTCACAAAAGATGAGTATGCAAACACTCTACGGGCATACCAAGATCGGCATGATCTAATGAAGAGCAATGAAAGAACTAAAGGTGGTGATTTTAAGGAAGTCCTCGGCTTGTGCCTACAAGATCCATTCGTCAAGTCATTGTTTAAAGGTCGTTCCCTGAATATGTTTGGCTTGACTGCTGGTCAGACTGCTGGTGTATGAATAGTTATCGGAGAGTTGGTATATGCTGCATGGTGTGGAATGGGGGTACATTCATATGGTGGCATGGGAATACATCTTATCACTTGGATTAAGCTAGCTATTGTATCTGCAAAGTAATGATTAATTAGTGCTTAAGCAAAGTAAGTAACCAGCCGTTGTGTAACCCAACTCCTTTATCCCTTCCACAACATTTACCTGCTTGGACCCCCCCTCTATTCTAATTACTGTTTAATGCCCACAATTCGTCCCAAACATTTATGCCTTTGCCTTCTTCTTCTTTTTCTTAGCAGCCTTCTTCTTAGCCTTCTTGGCTGCTATCTCAGCTAATTCCGTCAATAACTTCTCTGTTTCCTCATCAGGCTTCTTATCAGTCTTGAAATAATCGGGCAATTCAAGTCCGGTAACTCTGGATGTTCCCGATGGAAGAAGCAGTACAGTGCATTTAAAGTGTGCAACCTTGGCATCCTTTGCCTCGTGCAATACGGGATAGGGAGTTAACAATCCGTGGCTGACACATTCCGTAACACCCATCTTGGCAGAACGTTCGTCCTCAAAGAGTGCCAATGTAAATGGCAATGTGGGGTACTTCTTATCAATCTCTGATATAAGGGCTCGGGAATTCTTCATCTTTAGCTTGTAGTTGGTCTCAACATTACGCTTGAACACGGTAGTGCGATAATCCGATGATGCCCGAGGCTTACCCTCACCAGTACTCATGGCAACATCCACGGCATATACCTCAGCCTGTTCAAAGGTACATTCATCAACCTTCTCTTCACCTGCCTCAAGCTCGTCGGCGGTTGGATCCTTTAATGCAACCTCCTTAACACCATCAATAACAAATCGTTTCATTTGATGCATACGAACAGAGGAAAGAGCGTTAACACCATAGGCCTCGGCAACACGGTTCACAGCCGCGGTAACCTCGGCATTCTTAGTACCAGCCTTGATGGAGGCGGCGGCTATTAACATGGCATTATACGCGGCAACGGCAACATTACCCATTTCTTCATCTACATCAGCGGGGGCTGAGTTGGGTGTCTCGGGTACGATGAGGGTGTGTGCTGCCACGGTCATATATCCATCAATATGACATCCAAGATCCAATTTAACAATATCCCCAGCAGCGAGTGGTTCCTATTTATGGCAAATGAAGAGTATAGGGAAAAGGGGAGGGTAAGTTGCACTGTATACCGATAGATTAGAAACCCTTTCTACACTCATATGTCCGCACTACTTACCATCTCTTGACTAGCCAATGGTGAGTTATTACAAATGACATCATTTACACTAACACAAACTGGGAAAGCCACACCCTTCTCAATTGCCGCACCGGCCACTTTCTTGTTGTATAATTTGCCTGTTGAAGTTTCAATAATTGTTTGTCCAAACTAATGATGGCCAGTTTGATATTGTTTGTTGTGTGGTGTTAGCATACCATCGAGGATTAAGGAGGAGATGAATGTGGTTAGAAAAGAAAAAGGTTGAAAGAATAAAAAGCCTCAAATCTCTAGCTCCGGGAAAGGGCCACTCATTCCTCCTAGAGCATTCTCCCCAGCAGTGCAATACCCCCCTAGCTCTTTCTCAATTCAGCAGGTATTAATCCCTTCCGTTAATCTCCTCGGCCGCCATGTGTGGTAAAGGCCAAAGTTTATGCCAGAACCCCTCAACTTTTTTATCTGTCAACCAACACCTCCGATACAGCTAACCCACACTATAACAATCAACTACATTGCAATTTAATAATAATAGAACATACCTTACATAAATCCATAACCTTAGCACCAGGTACACATTGTGAAATTAATCCCTGTAATGCCAAGTTAACAATTTTAGCTGCCTCTTGATACTTTGTGCATACGTCACTGTTATTATATTATTTTAGTATTGTGTTGTGGTTAATTATGGTGTAGGTTTGTATGCCGTATGTTTGTGTAGATATTGCAATTTATATATGGTAAATTTAGTATGATGGATACGAGGTATGGTTTAGTACAAGGGTGTAGTGATGATTGGTGTCAGCATCAAGATTGTTGCAACCAAAATAAAAGACACATCATGTGCACGAAAAAGTTTCACTTACGAATTGGACAGGTCGGTTACCTCCTCGACCTCCTTCTCTTCTACGATACTCTCGGTGGAGCTTACACTATCGTCGTCGCTCATATTAGCTTTGTGTTTATTTGACGCTTACAACTAAGTAGATATTGCAACGTAAAATGGAAGGCTGCAAGAGTTCAACGAGTGAAGCTCTATTTTAGCGATCAAACTACTCTTCTCTTTCTCATATCCTCTCATATCTCCTCTCGAGAGCAAGTTCAATATGTCCATTAATTGCAATAAAGACCAGTTGCGGACTTAGCGGAGGAGTCTCATATCAAAAGGTGTGTTATTGTTGTTGTTTTGAGGAGAGCTTTGCATACAATAATTTACCAACTATTATGAGAGTGTCTCATATCTTCTCCTCAACCATCTCTCCTAATTAAACACTGGACAGATATAACATGATGCTTATCCTCATCACTTTCGTGCTAATATTTAATATAATAATATCTCCTACATCATCGTTCACTAGTGGTACGAGTCGATCATCAGTCATAGGTATGTGAATGTGAACATCGAGACATATAGTTTTAGTTCTTTATTTTTTGTATTAGGAGTGGGATCAGAGGGTCCGATTATAAGGTCCTATATGCATAGTTTTGTGTAATCTAAAACTATTCCATTGTCTACTCAATATAACAGCTCCTCTATCAGCAACAACATCAAACAATAAAGAAGAAGACAAAACTAAAAACTGGACATACAATCCATTCGATGTTAATGATTTGAGTCCAATTGACACACTCTTCCGTCGCGGTCCAGTACCATTCGCTGTTCGTATTATCAGATCAGAACGATATGAAGAAGCAGTATTGCAATACATGGCAAAAGATGGCGTTGATAGAGCTACGGCACAGAGGATATGGTTTAATGATCCAAATGGTTGGGTGGTAGCAAAGCAACGAGAACGGGATTTGGGAGAAGTATTATCAGATATTAATGCACCAACGGGTGTTCAAAAGCGTCCTATATTCAGTGCCTTGTGGGCTACATTTTGCTTTTGGTTATTCTTTGTCTTCTTCCCTACAAGGATTGATGAACTTGGTGGTATTCACCCCGTGTATAATTCGAATGGTATGTGTAAAGTAGCAGTTAGAAGTGAATCTGGTAAATTGGTTTGTCCACAGAATATTGATAATGCATTAGACTTGTAAAGAGAGGAGGATGAGATGTATCAGCTTGAGGCTGGATGATACTACAAGTCCATCTTCTAGTCGGTCTCATACTTTTGTATCAGTAGATAGTAAAGTAAATGGCAAAGTGTTAACGAGAGATAGCAACTCTAGGCCATTCTAGATTAAGTTGATATGTTCTATTCCACCTTGGAGTCCTTCATCTCATCCTTTACTTTACTCCTCTTCATCTCCAGCCTTGACCTTCTTCTTCTTTCGTTTCCTCCTCTTACTACCCCTTTCAAATGCAGACAGACTAATATCAGCCAATCGATCCGCTTCTTCTTGCTTAGCCTGTGCTGCCTTCTCAGCCTTTGTCATACCTGCATCTAAAGCCTTAATTGCCACTCCGGCAATGTGTGGCTGCAGTACCATGTCAACATTATCATATCCTACCTCATCAAATACTTTTGTTGATACGGCATTATCATCATCACTTTCTTCTACGTCATCAGCACTGGGTTCAATACTACTTGATAATTCCCCATCCTCTCCTAACCCTGGTTTAATTTCCACACCACCACGTTGACTCAATCCAACGACATAATCTAAATAACTCTCACCACCACTACCAACAGTTTTACTTTCCACGAATAGGAATCGTCCACCAGGTTTTAATACACGTCCTGCTTCCTTGATACTGCGTTTCCAATCTAATCCATTCGCTGCCATACGATTCGCGGCCTGGAAAGAGATTACAACATCGATTGATGAGGATGGTGTATCTTTTAAGTCATCGGCGGGCTGATTCGAGTATGTGATTGATACACCTGCTGCTCTTCTCTCAGCCTATATTGTTATAATATTGTTGTGTGTTGTTTGTTCGTTTAATTTGTGGATATGTTTTGAGATTTGAAATGATCATTCTGTATGAGCTTCGAATGTTTCACTAGTTTTATACTTATACTTTATACCACAAAAATGTATCGAGTTTACTTACCATTTGTTTCAATTGACGTTCACAACTAACTGTCAATCCTCCACCCTCCGGACCATCCTTACTCTCCGCTGAGCTGGTAATGATTTCTCTGTTTATATTAGAAGGTTGGGATACATTAGATATGAATATAATAAGTGCTAACCTACAAAAACAGCAACAAATCTTACCTAACAGTCCGCGGCACAAAGTTAACAACCCGTCCATCCTCTATTCCCAATTGCAGCACTTTGTCAGCACTAACAGGAGTTTGATTGGTACATAATGCCGCCGATACCTTTGTATATTAGTGGAAGTATGAGTCATGAGTAGAAGTTAAGTTATGAAAGACACATACATAACAAACATATCTTTAATAAAACTTACCCACTCAGTTCTTAGATATGTAACCGGGTCTAATTTAGTTGATGGTGCTGCAAATGCATCTACTACTGATATTGTTGAGTAGTATGATATTAATACTGTGAAGAGTATGAGGAATTGTCCAAGTGTGGTACTGTTTGAGGTTGTGAAATTTATCATTTTGATTGAGGTTGAAATCTTTGCAATAGGATACTAATTGATGAGAATATCCCCCAATAAGAAACAGAAGATATAAAGATC
>Ga0214477_100418_pt1 | contig 29580 bp, 22 predicted proteins | sample M1_20Mar14CPVII9_FD_165058 | JGI IMG/M metagenome (GOLD analysis project Ga0214477, IMG submission 165058) | Marine eukaryotic communities from Monterey Bay, California, United States - M1_20Mar14CPVII9sort6BwellC16 | ecosystem: Environmental > Aquatic > Marine > Unclassified | place: USA... | reverse complement strand
TATTGCCATGTTGTTAATTTGTACGAGAAAAGCTTAGTAAAATTTGCAAAGACAGGCATCTTTTAGCGAAGTTTAGCGATCCAGTACCAGGCCTACGTGATGCAGTCACCCCAAAAAAACAGCCATATGTATTGCAGCGACGGCAAAGCGGCAAAGTAGAGTTACTGAGGATACCAGCAGATAGCATCTCTGCTCGGTGATAATCTGATCAGCCAATACAATTACATAGCGACACGCTAGAGAGACTGCAAGCCAACACTCAGTCGATAATCTAAAGTGTTATATAAGCTAATAAGTTTAACTCTCTTTCGCTTGGCGTAGATCTAGTGACATAATTCGCTTCCGCGTGGAATGACATAAAGAATTGTCTTGCAACTTATTTCGTACTTTTTTTGATGTTTGACTGATGACAGGAATATATTGCCGTGGATTGGTTGCTATCTGTAACTAAAAGCATACTTATTGGTGGATTTCACGCTCTTTCTACCTTTGTCGGGTGCAACACAAGAGGTACTATCAGTTTACAAAAGATGTCACCATCAACAACCACAAGCAAGGTAGTCTTACGATCACTCTACAGAAATTTACTAAGGTCATCAGCAATCTTTGATAATAATGCAACATATGCTTCACTAATACATCGAAGTGGTATATATCATGATTGGGATGAGTGCATAAGTAGGTTAGAGCGTAAGCAACGAAGTAGAGATACAGTTACAACACCTTCTTCAAGTAATCATGATAGTAAAAACAAATACAATAAAGAGACTAATATACCAAGATCATGGGCAAAAAACTTATCAAGATCATACACAGATTTACAAACAGAATATGAGAATAGAAAGGAGTACTTCCGACAAAGATTTGGAACAGATGATATGTTTGATGATGAGGATGAAGATATTGATACGGGTGATTTGGTTACGAATACATCATCTAATTATAAACATGAGGAGGAGTATAGTATATCTGAAGATCCAAAGTATGTTTTATTTCGACAGTTACTATGTGAGTTGTTTACATCTACAATGAATGGTAATAATAACGGCATAACTAAAGCGGATAATAAATGGCCTAAACAATGGCCAATTAATGAAGAGGGATATTATGAAAGTAGAACTCAACAACAGGTACCACTAATGAAGTTTCCATCGCAGATTAAAAAAGATGGTGGATTGGGTTTACGTCAAATGATACAGAGAGAGTTTCGAGCACCGTCGGTTGAGGAAAGATTGAGTAAAAGTGTCATGTTGAGTAATGTGAAGTCTGAAATAATGAAAGAAAATGATGTACCGGTACCATCTACAACCGATGACAAGGAAGAAGTGGCTGAAGTTTGCCCATCTTCCTCGTATATAGACAATAATATTCGATTGCAGACAGCCTTCTTGGCATTACAAGAGCTGAACAGGAAACAAGCGTGGGTGGAACAGATTAGTTTACCGCACTCATATTCTAATCAATTAAGATTGATACAGGCTGCCAAAGGAGTGAGCAAATCAGACGACGATACCAATACTGATGGGAAGATGAACAAATCACTCAAATCAGGAACATATCTTATTGCCCATCCTCTAATGGCGGGATACTTTGCAAAGTCTGTAATAGTTTTATTAGATCATTCCGACGGTGAAACTAAGAAAGAGGAAGAGGATAATGATGATTCAAAAGAAGGAGAAAGTAGTGGAGGAACATACGGGTTGATAATCAATAGACTTGCTCTCAAACAGCAAATAACCACATCATCGTCATCGAATATACAATTAGATATACTTCGTCAACAATGGGAAGAGAAACAGTCCAAACTTGGTGACGAGCAAGCTGTAAATAGTGCTGATATTGATACATTTGAGGCAACTACACCAATTGACAGCACAGCAACAACTACTCAAAGTACACTAAGACCGATATCACTACTACAAGCAATTAATGATACAGACCTTCCTGAGTCTGTGCAGATGGCGTTCGGTGATAGTCATGTAAGAGACGGAGGTCCGGTAAACCTGAGCTTACAAATGATACATCGCAAACAAAAAAGTGAGCAAGATGATACCAATGATGATGATGATAGTGAGGAGTCACAAAAAGAATCAAAAGTCGGAGGAACGGAACTAGGTTCTGATGATAGTAAAGACTCTACAATCTTCTTTGGGGGTGATGTAATCAATGCTAGTTATCGAGTATCAGCAGGCACCGATGATGTTGATGACTACTCCTTCATCATTGGCGCTAGTTGTTGGAGTCCTGGACAGCTCGAACATGAGATTCAACGTGGGTGTTGGTTACCATTTCAAGGTCCTGCATCCATGGCATTAACAGGCATGTGTGAACACAATGATATAGCATCGTCAGAAGAGAATGGTAATGATAGTGAGAGTAAGCTTTCTCTCTTTCCACCGAGACCGAATCATTCCACAACATCAGTAGCAGGATCTGCCACAAAGGGAGAAGCATCACAACAACTTAAGGCAAGACCCGATCTTTGGCTGTCTATAATGTGTGCTTTAGGAAAGGAAGAAGCAGATTTAGCATACATGATGTTGGATACTCCTCAAGCAACAGACTCTTTAGGAGATGCATGCGATAACATCGAAAGATAGTAAAGTGATTGATTACTTTTTTATGATATATCTAATGAATCGATTGCCTTTGAAAGCTCTCTACTCAATCGATGCATGGGTAACCCCATCACTGTGAAGTAATCCCCTGTAATTTCTTCTACTAGTTGTCCTCCAATTCCTTGGATGCCATAGCTTCCTGCTTTGTCAAGAGGTTCTTCAGTGGCAATATATGATTGTATGTCCTTCTTTGACAGATTAGCAAACTTTACACTCGTCGTATCCGTGAAGGAGAACATTAATTGTGTGCCACAATAGACCGCTACACCTGTGTGGACCTGATGCCAGTTGCCACTCAATTTTGAGAGCATATCATGTGCATCTGCTTCATCTACGGGTTTATTCATTATATGACCATCTAGATCAACAATGGTATCACTCCCAATTATTAATGTTATATCCTCTCTATTTGTGGATGGCATAGAAGCACCCATAGCCTCAGCTTTCCTCTCTGCTAATACTTTAGCATAATCCTTGGGAGTTATTTCTTGTTCAGCCAACTCTAATTGCAATGCTTCTTCATCGAGTGGAGATGGTTGATGGGTATATCTATTTTGAAGTCCCATCATATCTAATATCTCTCTTCTTCTCGGGCTTTGGCTGGCAAGTAATAGCTTTACTTTATCACCAATTATATTCATCTTTGAAATGAGGAGGGGAGATAAACTATCACTATCCATTGTGGTTGCTGACATAGTTGTGATGTAATTATTTTGACGTACTTGATGTTTATTATGATGTTGCAATAAGGGCCAACTCGAGGCAATAGTGAAGTGGTTTATCAGTATGAATAGTATAACCCTCATATCGTACACGAATGTATCATATCACACACATCCAAAGTAGAGTAATAAATCTAAATCGATCATCTTTTTGAAAAGATTTTAGATACCAACCAAGGTATCCTAACCTATGGAAACTGAAGCGGTGTACTTACTCTCAACAAAGAAGAGGTGAATGAGATATGAGCTAAGCTCGTACTGATAGAACTGCTACGGCTTCAGCTCATACACTCAATGAGAGGTGGAGAGACTCTGATTATACCCTTCACTGATAATTATTATTAGCAAAGTAGTACTTAATATTGTAACTTAATTTGTTCACAACTTGCTAGGGTGTGAGGCATACATCTCATCAATCTGCTTGGCATAATACTTCTTCAATTGCGGTCGTTTTAGTTTGAATGTAGGTGTTACCAAACCACTCTCGGCAGTGAATATATTTGGATCCAAATGTACTGCTTTGACCGTTTCAAACCCGTGCAATCCATTTGCCTTTGACAATCGTAGTATTTCCAAGAGGATTGCATGTTTGAGCTTGTCACTATTGCAAATCTCCGACATTGAACTGTTGGCAACATCCGGCATGTTTGTCTTGGCCCAAGCACGAACTGGTTCTTCATCGGGTACCACAACTGCAACAAGATATGTTTGATATGAATCGCCATGCACAAATGATTGACCGATAAGAGGTGATTGGTTGATGACATTCTCAATCTTCTCCGCTGAGACATACTCTCCTTGTGCCAACTTGAAGATGTTCTTCTTCCTATCAATAATCTTGAGGTTGCCATCTGGCATCCATAACCCAACATCACCACTGTGAAGCCATCCCTCCTCATCAATAGTCTCCTTGGTCTTTTCATCATCTTTATAATACCCCTTGAACACTGGAGGGCCCCTTACACAGATTTCTCCCCTACCTCGACACGGCTTACCATTGTGTGATGTGTCTAAGAAAAGATATATTTACAGTCAGCAATGAAAAAAGGGACCAAAACAACTACTAACTCTCATGACTCACCAGTATACAAGTATCCCATCTCAGGTACATCAACCAACACAACTTCTACACATCTATGTGGGCCTCCAACATGCCCTACACTTGACATGTCATCTGGATGGCCAATCGTCGCGGCTGCACTCCCCTCTGTTTGTCCATATCCCTCCATTACTGGTACTCCTAGTAGACAACGAAAGAATATCATAACCTTTGGACTCAATGGTGCCGAGCCGCTTACCATGATTCGAACACAATCCAAACCGAGGGCTTTCTTTATTTTGTTGAATAAGATGCGATCCCAAAGTCCATGTGTTAGTTTTCCCTCCTGCAGACCCATTGTCTTGGCGGCCAATGCCGAATTGAACATTTTTTCCGCTACTCCTCCCTTTGCTGCCATTCCAGCTACAATCTTATCGTGTATCTTATTCAACACCCTTGGTACCATTGGGATAATAGTTGGACGACATGCCACAATATCTTCAATCAGGAGTAAAGGATCCCCACGGAAGAATGCAATCGATGCACCATTTGTAATCATTTGTGCTACAACTACTCGTTCGAAGATGTGCGGTAATGGCAAGTAAGAGATGTGCCGATCAGTATGACAGATGGCAAATGATTCGTCATCAAATTCAAGTCCTCCCGCTGCTGACATTAAGTTATCATGTGTAATAAGAGCTCCCTTGGGATTACCGGTTGTTCCAGATGTATAACAGAAAGTGGCAATGTCTGATGGATCTGGCGGGGTGTGCTGATGACCTTCAGTCGGAATGATTTGACTTCCAAGTGCCTCAATCTTGGCAAATGCTACTACCTTCAACCCAACTTTATTTGCAAGTGCTGATGCCTCGGCAGTAACTCCATCAATCAAAATAACTGAATGGAACTTAGGACATGTATCAGATGCCTTTGCCTCACATAAACGTTCCAATTCTTTTCTAGATGATACTACACATGACATTCCAGTATGTTCAAGTATAAACCGAACAGTATCTGGTCCCAATGTATCATAGAATGGGACAGTACATCCACCTAAACAATAAACAGCCTGTTCGGCGAGTATCCATTCCATACAATTCTTCATGTATATGCCTAGCAATAACAATCCATCATCATTCTTATCCAATAATTGTTCTCCACCTTTCTCTAATCCCGCTGCTAATGCATCTATCCGTGCAACACATTCACCATAACTTCCATAAACATAGGGAGTTGCAAATCCATTGTTACTGCTTTTAAGATATTATGTGAAGCATGGGAAGTGTAAGTATATGAAAGAGTTAGGTCAATATATTATGATATAAGATGAAAGACATGCATTCTTTCATTCGAATACAACTAGTAAGATTGCATCACTTACCTAGTAGCACGATAACCAAGACATGGTCCTAAGGGATTAATATCCCGTCCTCGTCTAATTGCTTCATATAATGTTCGAACACCATTAGCTCCCAATGTCGGTGATGCCAATGGATCATATGATCGACGTACATTACCTCTACCACCTGATGGATGTGTAGGCTTGCGGAATGTATTGGGTACTTCTATTGACCATTGTTGTTGTTCCATTGTAATGATATCGATCCGACCAGTATACTTATATCTCTTCTTCTTCTTCTTCTTCTTCAAGCCTATAGTACAGATTTGAGTTGTCAGTGATGGGTAAGATTTTGTTGCTGGGTATCTTCCTTATTAAATGAGTTGATATCGGCTAAATTGTAATAAATAGACCTCCACAAATCGATCTAAGATCGTTACAATCTAATCAAATGATTACTAATACTGTATGAAACGCTGTATCTATACCAATTTGTTTATTTGAGTTGACAAAGTATATAATAGGTAGGATCGGTTGAACACTGATGTGATGTAATAGGTTCAGGTATCGGCCTGAGCTTGTTTTGCAATTTGCAATGTGAGGCGGACACTAAATAGGATGGTAAATCCTCTACAACAACAGCGGCAATCCACCGCACGGTCAACAAACTCACCAATATCCGTATCAACAATTCGTCTAACCATATTATTAATTACAGCATTCATTTTTGGCTTAGCGATATGTTCTGCATTCTTTTTATATCATATTAATGATCCACTATTATCAAATTCACATTTGCCACATTATCATGGCAATGCACCATTGATACCGAGTAGGAGTAGTGGTGGTAGTGTTAAATCATCTTCAATAGTTAATGCAGAGAATGGTATACAATCATCAGCGGCGGTATCTTCTTCATCTACTTCTACTTCCATCCTTGATGGTCTACGAGTATTAGTGACAATAGTTTCATTTGACTTCATGCAATTATCACATTTAGAGGAAGTACTTGATGGATTTTATGATTTATGTTATGCTGGTTCTAAGGTTGATATTGTCGTTTATACTACAGTACTGGTGAGTTATGTACTGGTTGCATATGTTAATGAAGTGACAAATTTTGTGCACATCTTGTGCTCACTTTTGTGTCTCTTCTTTTGATACCAATACATGTATGTTGAATAAAACTGCAGTACCCTGTTGCCTTGATAGACATGCTCAATGATCGAATGAGATGCAACAATCCATCACCAAATGCTGGTATGACTATGACATTAATGCTCAAACCATCACGTGTTAGATTGCATTTGGTAGACTTTCACAGAGAGTTGTTTTATGAAAGAATAGATCAATATGATGTGTTCATCTACACTGAAGATGATATACGAATCTCTCCAAAGGTTGTAGCAAGTTACCTACATGAAACAAAGCGTGTTGAAAGTCTAGTTGGTCCTGAACATGCAAATGATTTCAATGTAGGGATTGTTCGGTATGAGTATGATTTTCCAGGTATGTTGTTGTTTGTTTGTACATATGATATGCACAATGTATCATTTCTCACGCATTAACTTGCAACTCAAACGCGACACGTTATACTTGCAATACTTGACACCAGAAAATGTGGTCATCACAGACAAGACACGACATGCATCAGTCAATGTCACGAGAGTATATTGGGAACATATTGGCAGACCAATCTTTGAAAAGTCAGTTGATAAAGTTGCAGATGAAAAGCTTTCTCCATATTATATATCAATGCATAAACCACATCAGGGAATGTATTTAGTGACACCGAAATTGCTAAAGGCATGGAAGGATCGAGGACCAAACTGTCGCTTCAATGAGATTAGGAATCGACCATCAAGTCCTAAAAATCCAAGTCAGCCTACAGAGGGAACACAGCGAGTATGGATGTCATCTCAAATGATGTACGGTGGGCGACATTGCAATATAAAACAACTTTTACCTGTGGAAAACTTTGGACAATTGACGGTATTACATCTACCCAACAAGAATTATCGAAGAGTTGGTAAGCAAGGTCGGCTGGGCGGTAATGATAATGCACCTAAAAACGAGTTTAGTGATGGAACAGAAGTGTTCCAACGAGCATCTGCAGATCTGTTAAAGTCATTAGAGTTGCACATGGATATGAAGAGGCAATTTCCAAACTTGCAAACATCGAACGTTGGTAAAGACGGGACATATACTGGTATTCGTATGGTTGACACTGATGCTAATATAAGAAGTATGCACAAGAACCATCGTCAGGCTGCAGAGGCACAGATCGAAGCATATAGATCATATGTAAAGAGAGGCGGTTACATGATAGAGTCCGATATGAATATTGATGTGGAAGCGTGGAGAACTACCGGATCCCTGTGAACACGATAGCAGCACTATTCTCATTAAGACTTAATTAACAGCTATCTTATTATGCCGCTAATCTTTTTCTCTACGTAAGGTCTCGACAAGTGCACGAATGTCATCACGCTTCTTCTCAATATCTGACTTGGTATAATCATTACCACCAAAGAACTTTTGTTTTGTCTCACCCTTTGTCTTGTTGACGAAGTCGTAATTAATCACTGGACAAAAGTTCAACATTCGCTCGGCGTTTTCAAGCATGTATACACCACAGTCCTTGGTATTATCTTGTTGTGGCAAGCCAGCGGCCGTAAACGAGGGCATATTCTTCATGTTAATTGAACTAATGCCAGGATGGGTAGAGGCATACTCCGCTTCGTAGTAAGCATTCAAATACTTACGGATATTGCCAGTTATTTCAGTCGTTTTGTGAAGCTTGAAATGCTTGCCACTATCAAAGTGTATCATACACCAATCAACATTCTTATAACAAATCTTTTCATGCTCACAAGCTTCATCATAGTCATAGAATTCAGCTTCTTTACCACAGAAGTCACACTGCCATTTGGTTCTGTATTTTGGCTTGGCTGGAGGGTTAGATGAAGATGCTGCTTTCTCTTCCGGTTTGCCTCCTGCTGTACTTTCAGTAGCCGATGGCTTAACTTCCTTTTTGTCGTCAGTTTTACTATTCTTTGCTTTAGTTTCTCCACTGGTAGTTGTTTTCGGCGGCATCTCCTCGTCCTCCTTGACTACTTTGTCAAACATTGACTTATCTTTCTTTACAGCGTTAGCCCTTGCTATTCTCTCATCTTTCTTCCGACAAGCTATCGGCCGATACATTCCATTTTTAGGTAGATAAGCAACCTTCATCACATCCTTAAGCTCTCCTTTTAGTTTCGCCGATGCTGCTTTTACGTCAGCGCGTTGTGCTTCTGTTATAGATGTCCCATCTATCACCACAGGTTCATCGGGCTTTTTATCAGCAGGCTTAGTCTCATTAGAAGGTAAACCTTGGTTGGCGTCTACCTTGTTAGAATCCTCTTTCTTGTCAGGCTTAGAAGCCACAGTTGGTTCTTTACTTTTGTCATTATCATCATCCATTTTTTCATCTTCTTCCTTCTTCAATATGGACTTGCCTTCAACTACAACTGGTTTAGCCTCCTTGCTGTTCTCATCTTTCACCAACTTTTTGACAACTTCTTTCACATCCTTTGCATGTCTGCGCACTAAGCGACCTGGATGACATACAAATACACATGTCCAATGTAGATGTTCATTAATAGGAAAGATTAATAACTTCTTCTTGAAAATGTCCACGGATTTAGTCCAAGTCTTTAGTTCTTTCCATATCTTTGTGCGTACTGCCTTGCTTGTTCGACTTGAAGATGATGGCATACAATTCTTAATACGGGTGTAGGCAAATGTTGGGAATACGTGTATACCCTCGCCATCTAAATCGTCCCAACCTTTGCCACTCGTAACTTCTTTACACAATTTGCTGTTCTCGTCATATTGTGTTCGTAGATACTTCAAGTAGAAGTTTACAATAGAGTCATTCAAATAAGTCATGGGTCGAAGTCGGAGCAAGTCATGTGCAGTTAATGGAGCACGTTGATATGTAAATATGGTCTTCTCGGTGTATGTTGTGCCTTGAATTGATTTCACTTGACTTGCAGGAACATGACAAATTCCAAAGTGCAAGTCAATAGTGTAAATGATACTTGGTTTGTAAATAGTACCCTCGGAGTTAATATCCGAAGAAGCATACCGCTCTACTCTTGAGGATAATATCTTACCAGCACCATATGGAGTGAGTACAAAGTCATCATCATAGAATGATTGGGTCAAAACGGGGTCTGGAGGTGGTATAGATGGCGGTGAATCGGTTGTTGAATCAATTTCCATTGATACTTGAGGCACCTGAACAGCATCTTCTTCATCGGAGCTATCCAAAAGCTCGATAACCTCATCTTTTTTCTGAGCAGCTTGTTCATTCTTAACTTTATCTGCACCTTCAGCAGCAGTTGTTGATTCACTCCTTCTAGTTCGTTTACGAGGTGGTTCACAAGTCTCACCTGATTCATCTACATCGACCTCCTCAGGTGGTGATGGGCGTTTGAAAGTAATGTAAAGTGGATAATGCTCCTCTACTCTCAATATATTAGCCAAATCCATTGCTGTTTTATTTTCACATTGAAATGTATTGTAATAATTACTTCGATAATATGATTGTGCACTACTTTCTCGAAGTGTCTTGTTTGGAATTGCACTCTTTACTGGCACTCCAACTTTGGTATATTGTACCTTTTCAACTAAATCACCACCCTTAATGGTCCCGCTAATGATAAACTTCATTGCCTCTGTATTAACATCCTTCAATGGTAGTAAACCACTTTTAGTTTGAAATGGAGGGACATTACCTTCCTTTGTTCCCCATTCAATTAACTTGTCTACATTACGAAAATCAGTTGGATCAAATGACAATGTATCAGACTGTTCTTTACTTAGCTCGGCAAGTTGTTTTGCAAATGTAAAGACGGATGAAAAGCTTGATATAGAGATTTGTGTTTGTCTCTTCCTTTTACTTGTACGAGTTTCAGCTGCCTGTGTTGCTTGTGCAGGCTGAGATGATCGGGTTTGTCTACCCTGTGGCACAGCTGCTTCATCGTCCTCGACTTCTTCTGGATCCTGTGGTGCATCCTCTGCCTCTGGCTGAACTGGTTCACCTTCTGGAGGTTGTACCGTTTCAACAGCAGTCTGAACTGTCTCAGCCGCCGCATGCGCTACCGCTGCCGCCTCTGCTTCAGCTGCCTCCTTGGCAAAGTTAGAATGTAACGACCCTCCTTTATTAAGTTGTTTTAATATCTCAAGTGTACTTGTTTTATGTCCCTGGGGTGTGTTTGGTGTACCTTGTCCACCACCACCACGAATGTTAGATACGCCTTCTTGTTCGTCATCATTGGAATAAGAATCTCCAGAACTAATGAAAGAATCGACCAATACAAATCCAAGCTTTTTACCCTTTTGGTAATGTGATAGTTTTATTGTAAACCGTTGCATAGTGTGGTAAGTAGTACGTTTAGGGTGTAGGTATATTGGTTGTGTGGAGTTGCAATAATCGCAATTTTATGTGAACTTTTGTGTATGTTAATGTTACTTGTGAGTGATATCTAACTTTTCTGCTAGGGTAAAATAAAATATACCACGTCTACTATTGATAACGCCTCTCTATGATCCCAACAGATAATATAGCGCCAGTGTATTCTTCTATTTAGATGTACCAATGCTGCTATGAGGTATTTTACTCCCTGTCATTTTATGAGAGTGCAATGGGGAGTCTTTGATAATCGGGACATTTTATTGTTATTGGATGATAGTTGTACCTACTATCGTAAATCGTACCTCTAGTTGTTGTTAGAGAAGAAGAGGAGGATAGGACAATGGTACAACCCCATCACCATCATCATGATGGTACTAAAAGTAGTGAAGAGCCGTCATATAATATATTTCGTGATTCTCTTGGTGAGTTATTGCCGTAATATAAATTAAACCAATCTAAAGTTGATTAAACTGCCGCCACATAAATGTGTCAAAAATGATGATGTTTATTCTTCTAACTTCTTATATCAACTACCTACCTATATACAAACTTTATAGTTAGATACTGCGGCTATGCAAATGAGGTGAGTTATTAGTTTCAGTGTGCACTCATCTCTTGTGTTATGTGCCAATGAGGTATGATGAAAGTTTGAGTATGCACCTCTCTCTTGTGTCCCTTGATACTTATGTGCTTCTAATAAACAAATCTAACATCCATATTATTTATTCAAAGGTTGGTGAAAGCTTTCGATATCAATATCCAAGATTTGTAGTTCCTTCCTATATAATCGCTGGAATATATTGTACTGCTGATGCCGCTTCTGATGTTTATACAGTTCTATTGGAAGATGATAAAGAATCTAACAACATTACAAGCAACAACAATAGATCAAAAGAAGTACGAGCAGCAATTTCCGGCTTTGATACCTTACTTTGGCAAGGATTAGGTAAGTAAAAGTTAATTGTGCACAATGGTCACAGACCACCCTTTGATCTGGGCATTCTGTGTTCTGATTGTGAAACCAGTGGTCAAAAGAGTATGGCCTGTGGATTGAGTTGACTTGTGCATATGATATGGTTTCGCAATTTCACTAACAAACCTCCCTACCTCCCTCTCTTCTATGCTAACCCCTACCTCCCTCTCTTCTTGGATATATGCTTGTGACCATTCTGTGGAATTAACTTCTGATTCCCTTAGCAAGTGTAGCTATACCTGGTGGTGTTATCAATGGTATCGTCCGAGTAACTAGGTTTGCAGTTGCAAGAACTCCTGCACTTCCTGTATTGGCTACAAAGTGGCTACCCACAATAGCAGGGTTGGGCTCGATACCCTTTATAATAACACCAATAGATGATGCAGTAGACTATGCTTTAGACAACTCAACGAGGAAAATGCTAGGGATAAAAGATTGACACATCATATGATCAAACACAATAAACAATTCTTAACATATAAACAATCAACTAGATATATAAAGCCCTAAACAATCAAACACAACATAGTATATTCTAATCCAAATCATCCATGTCTTCAGTCTCTGTAGGAGCAGATGCAGTCTCTCCTTTTTCTACATCAGTTGAACTCTCTGGTTCTGCATTCACTTCCGCATCCTTTTGCTCTGGCGTATCTTCGACAACTTCTTCTTGAACTGCTGCAGGTGGTGGGGTTAGAATCACTGGATCGTCATTAGAAGTAGCTGCTGCCGCTTCCTCGCCACCATTATCTTCCCCGCTATCGCTTTCATCGTCGTCAGACTTCATGGCAGTGTCAATGTTCGATGCACCAAAGATGGCACATCCAAAACAACAAATGATACATCCTGATATGAGTAGGAAAGGGAAGATGATCCAAAATGAACTGAACGAAGTTGTACCATCAATTGGTAGTACCTCGTCCCTTTCTTCATAAACCTGATTCAACTTGGCAACAAAGACAGAAGCAATAATCGCCTGGAATATAATGTTGCAAAATGATCCAATAGCTTTTGATTGTGCCTCACTTGCTTTATTCTCGGCTTCCACTTCTGCCTGTTGGAAATGATGAAACATGTCCTCATCCATCTCAAACATATAGGCATCATCATCGTCATCATCGTCGGTATCACCCTCTTTGTCCGCCTCCTGCACTGGAGATTCAACCTTTGTCGCAGCTGTTGGTCGCGGTAGTGTATCTCTTGCATTTTGAAGTGCTGCTGTAAACTCTGACTTTTCGACAAAGGCTGATGCATCGACACCGTATAACTCTAACTCTTCTTTTAGCTCTGAGATCTTCATTGATGATACATCGGGAAGGTCCGTGGGTGGTGACTCTACTACTTCTGTTTTAGGCTCTTCAGCTTCTTTGGTATTGGCAGCCTCTGATTTAGGATTTGGTGTATCTGTTTTAGTTGGAGGTTCAACACTAACTGCCGTATCAATGCCTGCCTTCTCCTCGTCAGGCTTTGCTTCTGCCTTTTCATCTTCATTTGTCTCATCGCCCTTCTTCTCTTCTTCTTCATCTTTTGCTTCTTCCTCCTTCTTTTCCATTTCCTTTGAAATATGTGCCTCCATTTGTTCCTGCACCTCGATATGTGCCAAAGCAGAGGTGCAGAAGAAACCATAACACCCTCCACAACATTCAAATACGAGTGCTAACCAAAGAGGTAGAAACGTCAATCCCCAATTCCAGCTCTTATTGTAATCCAGTTGAACAATAATTAGTATGAGAAGAGGCAGTTCAGGTAAGAAGATTCGTTGCATTGATTTGCTTGCAAAGGCACGACGAGTTTCAGCTTCTTGGTATTCTAAACTGCGCTCAATACGTTCAAATTCGTCCTCTTCTTCATCGTCTGTTTCCAATCCAGGAGGAGGTTGGGGCTTTGGTGGTACATGAACGATGATATAATCCTTGTTAATTTCATCACGTTCTTCTTCATTGAGATCATTATAGGCACGATGAAGATTTTGCCCCTCTTCAATATCATTCCCCTCCTCATCCTGCTGCACTTCATTGATGACATATTTCTCAATATATTCAATAGTAACCATCTTTGACATGTCTGCTCGTATACTTCTAATATCACTATTAGCTTCATATAATCGTAATACCATCCAAAGATAGAATGGAATGAATACAGCACCATATTGCCATGTTATTGTATTGTCAAACTTGAGAGTTAGGAATAGAATACCAATCACAAATACAATCCACGATACTAGAGGTACCACTGCCTTGCCGATAACAAGCAGTACAATATAAAATACTGCAAATAACCAAAATGGTACAAGTATAGCAACCCAACTTGAATCTTGTAATGATCCGCTCTCAGCCAACATTTGATCTACCTTGGCGCAAATTACAATAGGTTGTAATAACACTAGCCCAAAGAAGATTAGGACTAACATCATCAACTTTGCACGGTCAAATACAGAACTATTGGCCAAGTTATTCATCAAAACATGTGGATCATATGCATGACTGGGATTGTTCACAAAGTCAATACCCTTCTGTCCTAAGGCATCATAAATTTGTCTCTTTTTTGGATCAGATAATGTATCATATGCTTGTTTCATTTCCTGAAATCGCGACCTTGCCTCTTCTTCGGTAATTACCTGTCCTTGATATTTCATACCACGTTGTTTTAGTTTGTCGGGGTGTAATTGCAATGATCGTTTTCTGTATGCCTTTTTGATATCATCAGCGTTGGCATTATGGGGTACATCTAATAGTTGGTAATAATCAACTTTCTCTTCAGAGTTATCAGGATCATCGGGCGGTAGAAATGCCGAGAACGTCCAAGCGAGAAACTTGAGCTGGTATGTCTTCATCAGAATATTATCAGTAGCTTATTGGGTCACCTTTTGTTTGCGGCAAATAATTTGCTCTCACCAAAATTGGGTGTAAGACCGCCGTTAATGAGCAATTGATATTTCAATGGCCAATAGTACATAGGTAGAATAAAGGCTGAATTACACTCTCATAAAAGGATACCGAATACCACTTGAAAAATGAATCTTTTTAGAACACTTGACGATGATGGCAGCGTAGTGGATATCTGTTACATATTAGCAAAACTATATACATATATTCACTACTGCGAGAGTCTCTATAAGGTCGTCTTTAAATTTGATAAGTTGCGGTGAGATTTCCCCGACAAAATATCTCTTTCTACATTGCACAACAACAAAGATATGAGCAGTTGATGCTCTGATTGAAGACAGTATGAGTGGTCAAGATATCGAGGTGAACCATCGTTTTGTGGACGATCCAATAAATATCCTCCACGGAAACGCACATGCTACTAATACATCATCACTGATTAGTATCATAAGACACAAGGTATCCTTCCTATCATTGAACATAATATCATCATCTAAAAATGTGTCAACAGTAACAACAGAGAACATACCAATTGTAAAGATTGTGAATACTTCTCGTTCCAATATTAATGGCAAGTATGGATTTGTGCATAGTTACAATAGTACAAGAGAAAGATATGTGGTATCTGTATTAGAAGAAGATGCACCCGCGGCTTTGGTTTACTATGGAGTTCAAGAATATCACCGAGGACAACCTCAAGCAGGAGATCATCATACACTCTTCCTACCACCAACAACTATTGTGCATTTAAATGTATTTGATATATCTTCGTTGTTTCTCCAATATATTGTATTACAGCACTTTAACAATCCTCATCTTGCAAAACAAATTGCACATGTCATGGGCTTCATTCAATATCAAGCATTACCTGCAGTTTTACGGATAGACAGCTTTTTAATCTTCTTTCTGTTCATACTTTTACCCATTTCATTGGCTAAGTTACTATACAATCGAGTAGGTAGCAGTGTTATGTCATCTGGAGGTGCAACTCCTTGGTTTTCATCATTGAGTATATCCAACATTACGAGTTTCTTCCGTGATCATATGAATGAGCTCTTCACCTTGGTATTGCTCCTTGCGGGTGCAATTACTATTGCTCGGTTCCTACTCTCTGAGTATCGACTTGTTAAAGAAAAAGCTGAAGCCATGGTTGCCTACCAAAGTGCCGGGGGTAATGAAAGGAAGAAGACGTTCTCGATCTCTGAAATGTTTGAGTATAGAATCGATCGATTATTACTTCAGTACATCCAAGTGGGCAAAGGTTGCATTGTTGCTGAGTTTTACATTCATACTAATTGCCGCTGGTGCCGGATCATTAGTTGTATTCATGGAAGATAATTCAATAAGTGAGGCTGTTTGGATAGCTTGGACATTCGTAGCAGATCCGGGCACACATGCAGACTGTGAGGCAACATTCCTGATACGTATGATATCGTTCACAGTGACGGTTGGTGGAATGCTAATCTTTGCCTTAATGATTGGTATCATTAGTGACTATATTGCCGACAAGGTCGATGACTTGAAGAAGGGGAAGAGCAGAATTATCGATACAGATCATACAGTCATGTTGAATTGGAATGATAAGAGTTTGGCCATTATCCAGCAAGTTGCCCTTGCAAATGAAAGTGAGGGAGGCGGTACTATCGTTGTCTTGGCCATTAATGAAAAGGAAGAACTAGAGAATACTCTTGCATCCGCAGTGGCGTCAAATGAGAATCCGCTGGTTCTACATGGCACAGAAGTATTCTTCCGGAGTGGAAATCCTCTTTTGGAATCTCAATTGCGTCGAGTTTCGACTTCAACAGCAAGGTGTGTTATATCATTGTCATTAGAAGGCCTTGATGCCGATGAAGCGGATTCAACCCAGGTTAGGCAAGTTATGGCACTTAAAGCTCTAGACGAGTTCAACTGTCATGTGGTTGTAGAGGTACAAGATGTTGATAATGCTGACCTATTCCAGCTAGTCGCTCCAGACTTTGCTGAAGTTATAATTACGCACGACATTATCGGAAGATTAATGATTCAATGTGCAAGGTGCCCAGGGTTGGCAAATGTGCTAGAAGAGATGATGGGGTTTGAGGGAAGTGAATTTTACTTTGAGGAGCACCCAGAATTGACAGGCCAATCCTTCTATGATATCACTTGTCGATTTGATGAGGCCATTCCTCTTGGTATTAAGACTGCAAACGATGGCCGAGTGTTAATAAATCCTGAAAACGATCATAAAATTGAAGTTGGGGATAAGATACTGGTGTTGGCAGAAGATAATGATAGCTATGAGGTTAACAAGGGAGAGTTCAAGATAGATGATGTTGGCAAGGTACCGCAGTTAAAGGATGAAGTCAAGCAGGTGAGCGGGTATTGTTCTGTGGATGGCGAAGAGGTGAGTAATCAATGTTGAATAATTTTGGAGTCCTTTCTTATCGTCTCACATTTTCTAACTACCATTTTTGATCACCCACAAGACCTTGCTGATATGATCATTCAACTCGATGAATATGTGGAGAAGGGTTCAGAACTGTGGCTGCTGAACCTGGTGCCGGTCGATGAACGCGCTACATTACTTAAAGATAAAGGAAACAAGGAAGATCTCGTGCTTGAGAATCTCACGATTAGAAACGTGGTTGGCAACCCAATCATCCGCCGAGACCTCATTAACATCAAGGCTGTAGAAGGTGATACGATAGCACTAGATCACTTTGACTCCATACTCATTTTATCGATTGAAGACGGAGACAATATGATGAGCAGTGATAGCCGGGCACTATCTTCTCTCTTGATCATTCAAGACATCCAGAAGAACTTGAAAGAGAAGTACCAAGGTTCTAGATTACCCTGTGACCCTGTGGCTGAGATCTTAGACAGTCGAACAAAGAGTCTATTATCAGTTGCCAACTGCAAGGGGTATATTATGAGCAACCAAATCATCTCCTCGGTCATCGCTCAAGTATCAGAAGAGAAGAATATTAACATTGTCCTGAAGGAAATATTAACAGCTGAGGGCTCAGAAACATATATTAGACCTGCATGTAGGTTTGCAAATGATGGTGAAGAGCTGAGTTTTTGGGATGTTGCACTTCGTGCTCGTCAGCTAAGAGAAGTCACTGTTGGATACAAACCACAAAACATGACTATGAAAGATGCAGCCCATCTTATCATCAATCCTCCAAATAAGAAAGAGAAACGGAAGTGGAGGAAAGGAGATGTTGTTGTGACATTTGCTATTGATTAAAGATTAAGTAGGATACATGTTTTGAGTCTCGCGTTTACATTGCCTCTATCTATTTATAGAGTTACTCTAATACTCTATAATCAAGCACAATCCTCAGCAACACATCGCCATTGAAGTGGAAACAAATATGCTGTTTGAGTGCCTTCTTTAAGAACCGTCAACCGCACACTCTGTAGATTATACACTCCGCCAGAATACATTCGTGCCTTGAGCGGTATAGAAATCTCGTTGCCTCCAGACAAGGACCAGTTGAATGATGTAGTGCCTACAAACTCTATGTCTGGTTGGTCAGCAACAGTAAACTCAAACTCTACATTTGTCTCTATTAGCCGGTTCCGAATAGTGATGACAACATCCTCGTCTAGTGGTCCTTCATCAAAGTTGTGCTGTACTTTTGGCTCATATGTTGCTGTCAAAGCTAGAGGACAGCCCTTAGTCTTATTCAATGGTCTAACAAGTAAGTTCCGTAAATGATGTTGGCCGTATATAATATCATCCTTCCTCTCAGAATTCGATATTACAGCTGACCAACAACATATGATATTAATGTTAGACCCTCCATTGAGAGGGCATAGACTTGCAAGTGAGGTAGGATGAACTGCAACGATCGGATCGGATGATACGGTAGACTCCTGCTCTGGCAAAGAGGTCTTCTCACGACGAATTTGTGCTACATGTCGCGGTTGACCTGTCTTCTCCTGTTCTGCAAGAAGTCTCTCCTTCTCTACTCGATGAGTCTTCAGTGTTGACTAAATAATGATACAAGATGGTATCGAATTGATGATGAGTAAGATAGGAGAAGATATCATAACACTACAACAGAAATGGACTTACGCTAAACACATCATGTGCTCGTTCTCGGCACATAAAATCAGTCACATGTGCACCATCGCTTTGTTGAGGAGAAGATTCTGTGTCCATCGCAAATGAGAGAGTGCTAAATATAACTGATGCACTAGATGTCTCTATTGGAACAACAAGATAATGCAATGTGACACGCTCTTGCCAACCAATCTTTAAAGATGGGGAGACTTCGTTATTGCCCGTTTGAGGTGGTGACATATCTTGAGAGTCAATCTGACCTAATAATTGTTTGATCTCAAAGTGTCGACTGGCAATACAAATCTTGTTCAGGTTTATTTCTAATTTGCTATCCCGATCACTTCGATAATTCATTAGCTACAAGAGTGGTAATGAGAAGAAGAGGATGATGAATGAGTAATGAACAACCAGAAGACAAGTACCCACTATGAAGTATGAACAACTCACCTCTACTGAGAGTATATGCTCTCCTTTGTTTGAATAGGATGGCATCATGGATGCTGACATTGTAATCGATGGGTATACTGGAACTGATAGAAGCTTACGTGCCCATCTATGACGAGGAGCCAAAGCCGATTCTTCCTTACTCCATAGTTCATATCGAAATAGCATGTAAAAGTCTTGTCGTCCTCCACCCGATGTTCGAATGGCTACTGGTATTTCCACTGTCTCACCCGGCTGCAATACATTGGTCTGAGTTGTATTCAGGAGAGGAACTCTCATCAATGTGCCGCTGGGTCCAACACAATGAGAAGTCGCCGCATTTTCTTCAGTACTAGATTCGTTGGACTGAGTCATGTTCAGCCAAGGTGCATTTGTCTTCAGCATAATGTTGCTTGCGGGGGCATACCCAACGTTTGATATCTTGAGCTTCCATCGACTTGTCTGTCCTTGAAGCACAGTAGTCTGGCTACTCTCATCAGGAGTGATTGTGACCTTTAGTGATGGCATCTCTCGCTCTACCTTGGATCGTAACAAGAGTGATTCTCCTCGTGCTTTAAATAAGAGTAATGTGAGATGTTAAATGGATAGTAAACAACAACAGTACACCTGCTATAGCTTACCTCTTTTGGACTTGTTATCCCGAGTATCCTGTAGTAATGGACCCGGTGTATCAAAAGCATGATAAACCCACACCTCACCAAGTAAATGAAATCGTGCTCCGAGTATTCTAAGATCTCCCTCGGCTAGTGGGCATATTTTTAGGTTCACTAAAGTAGTTGAATTGGGGCCCATTTTCATTGACGGCTTTGTCACGACAAAATATGGTTCCTCGTCAACCGGCTCTGATGATGGTTTATTTTCATCGTTGGATTGTTGACACATGAACTCGGGTCTGTGAAACTGATGAGAAGATCCATGAAATGTCCAGCTTTTGCTGGTCTTTGATTTACCTGTCTCATCCTTTGGAGAAAGAGGAAACTCGTTGGAATGTATCATGCCAGACTTGGGACATGATAAAGATGCAACGAGCTGCATTTCCTTCAACTCTATATCCAGTCCAAGTGGATTCTTCAAAGAAAATGTAACAGAAAGAGGTTCTGATGTGGCTCGAACCTCAGCAGTACGCACACCACCCTTTCGTTTTTGACGATCACGATATTCTGCATCTCGTTCCTCCTTGTCTATACTATATATAACTTTATCTATCAATGCATCTCCCGAATGAGCTAATGGCACGGTAGGACCGTTATTGTCGTGTGATGAAGGATTGTCACTACTACTATTGTTGTTGTTTGTGTCAATTGTCGGGGAGATTGACGATGAGACTTCCGCCTCGGCACAAATCATCATATCTTGCCATACTGATTCGGTTCCTTGGCCTGAGCCATCCTCAGAAGCTAAAGAATCTGAATGACCAAGAGTAACACAGGAATTGCCAGCACTGGAAACACGTACACCAATCGAAGAGTCCTGTACAGCGGGGAAGCCAATGTTGGACAATTCAATTTGGCGTACAACATCACCGCTGGAGCTCTTCAATACATCGTCTACACATCTCGATGACTGTTCTCCATCAATGTCGCCTTGTTCCATACGGTCAATGGCAACAAGTGCCGATGACGGATGTTCTTTACAAATATTCACAATATGATTCAAAAACTTTTGTTGACTTCGAACACTCACACGTCCACCCAACATGCCAATCAGCTTGGCATAAAATTGCATTGACAATGCATACCGGCCCATGCCATATAATTGCGCGGCTAATGCACTTCGTAAATGACTACGAAGTTCACCCCATCGTTCCCCGTGGTAGACATATAAACTTGCAGCAAAGCATCGGAAGGCATGTCGTTCTTGACTAGCACTGCGGAACATATGCCCAGCCATTAACATGTGAAAGGCATACTTGCGCAACATTCCTGCACGGTAGTACTGTGCTGAACTTTGCTCTAGTAATATTGCGGCACCTAGTGGTGTTTCATGCGATGATGCCGAAGCTAACAAGTCGGCAATTTCCATATGTTTCCCCTCGCATAAGGACCGTGATGCGGATATTGCCAAACATAATCGTGTTGCCAATCTAGTAGCGTATGGAGCCTTACCTGGTCGTGTAATACCAGATGAGGCATCACTCTCCTTCTCTTCATCACTAGCTCGTGTATATGAATACAGTGACGTTTCAATCGAGTGATGTACATCATGTGCATACCGGCCATCACGACCAGAGGGATCTAAACAATACATACAAAACACCATCATTTCTTGAACTGATGCATAATGCAAGTGTGCCTTATCATGCTTGTAATCGTCCTTCACTAAACGGTACGACGACAGAGCGGCCTCATAATCTCGCATGAGGAAGAGTGTATCAGCCAATAATCGTGTTTGAGACTCTATACTATCATATCGATACTTGACATTATTATTACTTGATGATGATAATGCCGCCGATGACGCGGCACCGCCGCCTTGATCACCAACATCTCCACCACTTGCTTGGTTATTCTCCCCATCATTATATCCACTAACATTAACCAGTATATTATTATCTTTTGGTTTACGCCAAAAACTCTTAATGACATTCTTAACACCCTTCTTGGCATTAGTTACGGTTGCATTCAAGTGTGCAATACGACGTTCCACTGCTGGTATTAACCCAGTGGCGACCATATTGGCAACATATCGACGTATCGCACGTTTATCCGATGGTGATAAACATGCTCCTCTAATCGTAACATCCACATCACCACTTAATGCGGTAGTATAATCACTTGACAATACATCCTTCACAAATGGACTTTTCAAACCATTATTCTCCCATTCGACATCCTCGCCTACATTCTGTACACCATCACTAATCGCCACATTTCGTGGTACTAAGCTATTAATCTTTAATATACTACAACATCCCACACCAAACCGTTCTCTCATGGTAACTAATGCTGCACTTTCATTAAAATCCTTAGGACCAGATTGTACATCATGTAATAATAGGAATTCTCTTCTAATACCATTTGGATCATATCTTCCATCATGGTAAGGGCGTGGTAAATGATGCACATTGGCTAACTCCGCTAAACAATTCACATAGGAATAATCCGATGTGGATGCTACTAATATGACAACTGATGGATTAGTTAACATTTCATGTGACATACCATTGGTTGCATAATCTAATGTATGTCGGAATCTTTTTAGGTAGGGTGTTTTTGTTGGATTGGTTGTTAATGTGTTGAAGGCTGTATTGGATGCTTTTTGTAATTGTACCTCGGGACCTGGTGGGAATGGTTCACGTCCTCTTTGATGTTCTTCCTCGTCTTCGTTCTGGTTTGTATTATTATTCCGTAAGGAGGAAGGTAATTCACTAGACATACTGGGTATACCATCTTTCTTTCGTATACATTCATCAATCTCATCTTCCTTTATTGCATTAACAACATACTCTTCTAGTTGATCCATTTCCCTATCCCTTCCTTCTCTTTCTTTACCTCCTTCACCCTCTTCAATACCAGTTGGTATATCCTCATCCCACAATCTAACACTAACATCTAATCCACTTTCCATAACACTCTCCTTAACTGGTATATAATCCAACTCCTCTACTAATTTAAAATCTAATATAATATCATTCCAACTTAATGCCATTGACCTGTTGGCTGATCGGAGTGGTGGTAACATTGGTTCTAATGTTTTATCAACTTTTGATATATCGGTTGTTTTAGAAGAGCGTGTATTGCCGTAGGTTGTGAATAGTTCAGATAGGGTAGTGTTGTTACGTGATGCAATTTCACGTGCGTCGGATGTGGGGAGGATTAATACTGGTAAGTGTTTTTGACGAGGTGCTAATATTGAGGTGGGTGGATTTGATACTGCCCTGAATCTCCTTCTTTGTTGTTGAGTAGCTGGAGGTTGTTGAGATGGTTGTAGAGGTAAAGGCTGAGTTAGTGGATGGGAACTATTATCAGGTGTACTCAATTCTCCCTTTAACAATATATCCTCTTCTTCTTTTCTAGTACTCTCTTCTTCATTTATTGATGAGCTTGCAGTTGTCATCTGCTCTTGTGGCGGAGGATTGGCAGCGAATAGATTTGCAAAGTTGTCCGTCTTACCAATCCCACTTCCTTCTTGAGTAACATTCCCTTGCTGTACAGATGTATCAACACCAGGACTGGCATCCACCATATTCAATGCATCACTTGCCACATTCTCCCTCTTACTACCAGGAGTAGTTGGCTCTCTTCTTCCTACATTATTCTCCCCACCAGCAGTAGCACTCTCCACAATCAAATCAGCAGCACTCTCGGCAGCCGTATAGGCAAATTGTCCTGCCTTTTCTAATAATGCAGACGTGCCGGATGGTGCCCATGCCGTCCATGAATTACCAGAGGATGGAGTTTGTGTCTGTTCGTTATTGCTTTGGGAAGTTTGAGATTGTTGTGCAAAGTGTTGTTGTGCTGCACTCTGCTGCTGAGTTACATAACTATTATTTTGAGATTGTGTAGTACTACTACTTGATTGTTGTTGAGTAGCAGTTTTCATATTATGAGCAGCAGTGGGGTATAAGCTATTTATATCAATATATGATGACTGTTGACCAACTACACTTTGCTGTTGATTTTGAGGAGGTATAGTAAATTGTGTCGAATTGGGTGCAGATGACAAAGTGGGTATATTCTCTGTTACTGTATGAATACTATTTGATTTCTTTGGTTGACTACTGCTGCTTGTAGTGCTTATATTACTTTCACGTATTGTTGGTGGAGGTGGCAATTTCGATGTGACTTTTGAGCTGCTTGAAACAACACTGCCGCTGACTATACCATTGGCCAATGTGGGAGGCGGTGGTAATCCACTAGTACTAGTAGTACTATTGCTCGATACCGTTGGCGGCTTCATTGTATTGTTATTGTTCGAAAGTATTGGAGGAGGTGGTAATGTTGACTTTTTATTATCGCCTGTTGCTGACGAGCTATCTCCTCCGCCCTCCATTTTAATACTCCACTACTTTGATAATCACTCTAACTCTGTAATACTTGAACTTTATATCCATATTGTACCCCGATACTGTGGATAAGGTTGTTTATTGTTTGTATTGTCTTTACAAGCAACGTTTCAGTTTTCATGTCAGTAATTGAAAACTCCATGTGAAAGTTTCCCCTGGCTAGGTTACATTGTATTGTGTAGGTATATCATCTACATTGAGTTGAGGCGCATGTTAGGTGCTTCTTTTTCTACTGATTGTTGTTTAGTTGCTGAAGTGTCTGGATACCTGAAATCAATATCTGAAAGGTGGTACAACCCAAGCCCAACCTGCAGATATAAAATTATAGATACTATTGTACTTACTCAATCAAGTTCTTCAGACGCTAGATTAGACTCCAAAGAAATAAATATAAATATATTAAATATGAGCAGTAACACTGAAAATAATAATGACGATAATGATCAGCGCTGCTGTGGTGATAGTGGGGAAATAACACTGAGCAAAAAAGAGTGCACATCATGTGAACAAAATGATGTTGATATTATTACAGAGAATATCGACAGTGTTGCTATATTGGATGATGTATTAACATGCGCTAATTGTGGTAAGGAGGGTAATAGTACCGATATGAACACATGCAACAAATGAAGATGGTAAAGTATTGCAATGCAGCATGTAAAAAGAAGCATAGAAAGAAGCACAAAAAGGCATGTGAAAAACGTGTTGCTGAGTTACATGATATAGAACTATTCAAACAACCACCACTTGAAGAGTGTGATATTTGTATGCTGCCTTTGCCGATGATGATGACAGGGTGTAAATACATGGTGTGCTGTGGAAAAAGAATATGCGGTGGGTGTTCTTTCACTTTGTCTGACATGGTAAGTGGGCGACCAAGTTGCTCGTTCTGTAGAACTCCAATGCCTATGTCAAATAAGGAAGTATTAGAAATGAATGAGAAACGAATGGCGGTTAATGATCCCAATGCATTTCACAATCTCGGAATCGTTACTTTTCATGGAATGCATGGCTGTACGAAAGACTATGAGAAAGCATTGAAACTATTTCAAAGAGCTGGAGAACTTGGGCATGCTGAGTCGTATCGTCTCATTGCTGATTATCATATGACCGGTAGAGAAGGTTTGGAAAAGGATATGAAGAAGTCAAATCATTACTACGAGTTAGCAGCTATGGGTGGAAGTGCAAGGGCAAGGCATAACCTAGGTGCATTTGAGCATGCGAATGGAAATGTAGATGGAGCTATTAGGCACTATATGATCGCAATCAGCAGTGGGCACACTATCTCTTTGGAATCAATCCAAAACTGTTTCTCTGCTGGAATTGTAACAAAAGACATCTTTGAAAAAGCACTAAGATGTCGTCAATCTTATTTGAATCAGATTAGGAGTGACCAGAGGGACAAAGCTGCTGCATCTAGTGACGAGTATATTTATTATGGCAAGAACGATAAATTATCAGACAAGTACTATGCTTCTGGTGATGAATTGCAAACGGATATTGGAGCATGATCAATAGATAGGAGGAATACAAGAGTGACACCCTTACAAAGAAACTAAAGACACTATAACAAATCGTGTACACAAAAAATGAAATATACTAATATTCTCTTAGAGCAAGAAAGATCTCAAAACTACATTGTATTTTGTCACTCAAACGTGTTCATCATCTCACAACAATATCTAAAGCTCATCATCTCCAAAGTCTCCCATATCATCATCTCCTCCACCACCTTCTCCTCCGGCGTAGAAGTTTCTCATGATTGGATTGGCAATATTCTCAACCTCCTTCTGCTTACCATCATAATCTTCCTTATCGGCTTCTGGGTTCTCGTCCATCCAATCCAAGGTTTCATCAACAATATCCTGAAGTTCCTTCTTATCCTCGGCGGAGATGTTGTCTGCCTTCTCATCATCATCAAGAGTATTCTTCAAGTTGTATAGGTATGACTCAAGTCCGTTACGGGCATCGATACGTTCCTTAACCTTCTTATCCTCCTCGGCGAATTCCTCGGCCTCCTTGACCATGCGTTCAATTTCTTCCTCGGATAGACGTCCCTTCTCGGCAGTGATGGTGATCTTCTCGGCCTTACCAGTTCCCTTATCCTCGGCAGATACTTGGAGGATACCATTGGCATCAACCTCGAAGGAGACTTCAATTTGGGGTACACCACGGGGTGCGGGTGGAATACCTGTAAGGTCGAACTTACCAAGGAGGTGGTTATCCTTAGTCATGGAACGTTCACCCTCGTAAACTTGGATAAGTACGGCAGGTTGATTATCTTGATGGGTAGAGAAAGTTTGTGACTTCTTGGTGGGGATGGTTGTACCACGGTTGATGAGCTTGGTCATAACACCACCGACAGTCTCAATACCCTGGGATAGAGGAGTTACGTCAAGAAGAAGGATCTCAGAGGTAGCATCGCCACCCTCACCTGACAAGATACCACCCTGAACAGCGGCACCGTAGGCAACGGCCTCATCGGGGTTAATTCCCTTCGATGGTTCCTTACCGCCAAAGTATTCAGAAATGAGAGATTGGACCTTGGGAATACGTGTTGATCCACCAACGAGGACGATTTCATCAACCTCACTCTTTGAAACATCAGCATCCTCGAGGACACGGCCAACGGGTCCCAAAGTCTTCTTAAACAAATCATTATTCAATTCCTCGAATCTAGCACGGGTCAATGTTTCTGAGAAATCAAATCCCTCGGCCAAATCCTCAATTTCAAGACGTGCCTGTTGTTGACTTGACAAGGCACGCTTGACACGTTCAACTTCCTTACGTAACTTCTGTAAAGCACGCTTATCACCACTAATATCCTGATTACTCTTCTTCTTCATCATCTTAATAAAGTATTGCATAACACGTTGATCGAAATCCTCTCCACCCAAGTGAGTATCACCGTTGGTGGCAAGTACCTCAAAGACACCATTATCAATAGTTAGGAGAGTGACATCGAAGGTTCCACCACCTAAATCGAAAACGAGAACATTTGACTCTCCGCCAGTCTTATCCATACCATAGGCAATGGCAGCAGCGGTAGGTTCATTGATAATACGTTCAACCTTCATACCGGAGATAGTTCCAGCATCCTTGGTAGCCTGACGTTGTGCATCATTAAAGTATGCAGGGACAGTAACGACTGCATTCTTAATATCCTTACCTAAGAAAGTTTCGGCGGTGGTCTTCATCTTTTGTAGAATCATGGCTGATACTTCCTCGGGAGCATACTTGGATTTTTTACCATCAACTGTTACCTGAACCATGGGCTTATTGGAATCGCTAACAATTTCATATGGTACCAATTTCTTATCAGCCTGGACACTCTTATCGGAGAAGTTACGTCCAATAAGACGCTTAACATCAAAGACGGTATTTTCAGGATTAATAGTAGCCTGATTCTTAGCAGCATCACCTACCAATCGTTCAGTATTTTCCATAAAGGCAACATAGGAAGGTGTGATACGATTACCTTGATCATTTGCAATAATTTCAACACGTCCATTCTTGAAAACACCTACACATGAGTAAGTTGTTCCAAGATCGATACCGATGGTTGTTCCTACCTTTGAATCATCATCTTCGGCGTATGCGTATGGCATAGCCGCGGCCATAATGGCGACTATTTTCATGGAAGAAAAAGAAAAATGATATTAGTCAGTTGGTTGTATATTGAATGTATATCATTTATCTTTCTCTGTTGCTGTTAAATAATATTACATTGCAGTAGATACAATTAATTGAAATAGTCTCCCCCAATATCAATATGTAACACAGTTTGTCTTCTCGTATCTTGATTGGCCCCTTTTTCCAAACAACCTAAATGCAAACAAAATAAAGGAGATAAGCATAACCGACACTGCAGTACATACCTGAGGCAATTGCTAATCTTTTAAAGATCATTATTATTGTATTCTATTAATATAGTATGGGATGGAGTAAAGGGCTCTTCGGTAGAGAGTTGTAATAATTATGACGTTGTTGGTGGTAAAAATAACTTTCCACATCACAAATCTTTCACGCACAAAATTGTACGGCTGAGAATTAGGCTCACGGGCAGTGTGGTACAAACAAACATGAGCCATTTAATACATGACTGGTGTAAAGTACGAATATCGGGCAGTAGTAAAATTGAGGCATGACAACCACCTCAGAGGCCCCTTGTGTGGAGGTACAACAGCATGCAGGTGCCACAATAGTAGATGTTTGGCATTGTATGGGTGTATAGCAAGGTCAATAACACCCCCAGCAAGATTGTAAGTCCCTCCACCATACTTTCACAGCCACATGTTGGCGGGTTTCATGTCTCAGAATGGGAAAAAATCCAATTTTCAGCCGACTTCCAGGCAATGTTTGGCCATCAAGTGGGGGTATGCCATCATGTAGGTGCTGCAATAGTGGTTATTTGGCATTGTATGGGTGTATAACAAGTTGATAAACACTGTCAGCATGATTGTAAGTCCCTCCACCATACTTTTACAGCCACATGTGGGCGGATTTCATGCCTCAGATGGGAAAAAAACGTTATTTTCTGCCGACTTCCAGGCAATGTTTGGCCATCAAGTGGGGGTATGCCATCATGTAGGTGCTGCAATAGTGGTTATTTGGCATTGTATGGGTGTATAACAAGTTGATAAACACTGTCAGCATGATTGTAAGTCCCTCCACCATACTTTTACAGCCACATGTTGGCGGATTTCATGCCTCAGAATGGGAAAAAATCGTTATTTTCTGCCGACTTCCAGGCAATGTTTGGCCATCAAGTGGGGGTATGCCATCATGTAGGTGCTGCAATAGTGGTTGTTTGGCATTGTATGGGTGTATAACAAGTTGATAAACACTCTAGGCATGATTGCAAGTCCCTCCACCATACTTTTACAGCCACATGTTGGCGGGTTTCATGCCTCAGAATGGGAAAAAATCGTTATTTTCTGCCGACTTCCAGGCAATGTTTGGCCATCATAAGTGGGGGTATGCCATCATGTAGGTGCTGCAATAGTGGTTGTTTGGCATTGTATGGGTGTATAACAA
>Ga0214477_100417_pt1 | contig 29598 bp, 25 predicted proteins | sample M1_20Mar14CPVII9_FD_165058 | JGI IMG/M metagenome (GOLD analysis project Ga0214477, IMG submission 165058) | Marine eukaryotic communities from Monterey Bay, California, United States - M1_20Mar14CPVII9sort6BwellC16 | ecosystem: Environmental > Aquatic > Marine > Unclassified | place: USA... | reverse complement strand
GACCTTTGATGAACCATAAATCGATAAGTTGTACACAATAATAGTGCTAAGATGATGTTATCCGTACAATTCGAGGGTGGAGAACACGATGGTGCACTCTAGATTGCCTAGAAACGATCTAGAAGCTGAGATATTGGCATTTGAAAAAGTGCAAAAATAGGTACGGAGGGTCCGTACCTAGCCAACAAGGAGATACTCAATGGTATCCTCTCACCTACATGTCATATCCCACAGCACTGGATCGATCAGAGGTACAAGACTTCTTCCGTAGTATGGGAATATCATTAAGTAGACATACCCTTGAGGATATAATGCAAAGGTTTGACTCCGATTCGGATGGGAGTATAAGTTTAGAAGAGTTCAAGGCAATGATGGAGGAGTTGCAGGGTAGTAAAAAGGATGGTAATAACTTTTGGAAGGGATTGGGTAACAAGTTGAAACGTGTCGTGTCAAACAAAGGTGTAACTCGAAAGTTGGAAGTTGCCTTCGGTATGCAACAGGTCATCAATGCTGAGAAGTTGGCTGATAATACGAATCATCAGTCGTCAAAGTTTGTGGATAAAGAACTTTCACCACTATCTCTTGCCATCAATCTACACGGTATGAAGGATCCAATGGTAGTAATGTGTTCCAAACCCGGTCAAGTTGAGGCGTGGGTTGATGCGTTTCGTATTTGTACAGCATGGGCATTAGAGAATGTAGACTGGGGAGTTGACGAGTTGACGAAGAATGAGGATACAAAACTTCCACAATCATTTCAAGACGACTGGCGGTGTAGCACTATCGATTGGGGAATGGATGATGATGAAGAAGATGACCTTGCATTTTCCAAGGATGATTATAATAGTTACAAGTGCACCAATGTAGATTGGGGGTAAGCTGAGTCGAGATTAAAGTATAAAAGTAAGATATAGGATGTCGAGTTAGTTAGGATTAGCATACCACTGCATAACTTATGGACCATTACTTATTGAAATAGGAGCGTACGATATCAGTAATCATAGCATACGATTCCTTCCAGATATGGCTGAGTGTATACGGTTGTTGCAAACGACAGTACACGTTCTTCAAAGACCACATGGCACTTTTCGAAATGGGACTGATTAGCGACCTAACGTTATTATGCCACAGTACACGATGGATATCGAAGAGACGGCATCAAATAAACGGGGTGGTATACCACCCGAAGAACGTGTGGGTAAACGTTTACGTCCTACGGAGGAAATCGAATTACCCTCTCAACTGTTGGCTCATGTTTTGGAATGTAAGTGGAAGTTTTTCCAAAGTTGGTGCATGTGATTTGTTATTCTTTATGAGGAGGGTTTGTATATATTGATTTATACCGTTTCGTATACTGTATACTAATATTTATATCTATAATCACCTTCTATATGTTGACAATATATACCTAAACCGCCCCGACACGATCTACACTTATAAATATTATAATAATTTTCATGGCTGGTGTAACTAATTTAATGATTGGGGATTATTAACAATATAATATACAATTACAATACACCCCTTACTCGGTACATTATGGATTTACTGTTGAAATACAATACATTACGTTACGGTTTATCTCATTAAATTAGTTGTCCCATTCGAGACAACTTTGGAGTGCGGTGCCGTATCCAAACAATTTTTACATGAAGTTATGCCACTCATTAAAAGTATATGTATTGATGAATCATATCAAATGAACCTAGCGGTGGCATCCCGATTCCGGGATATTAAGGACATTCGTATTAACTCACTACTATCAACAATAGTTCAAAATGAGGGAATGGGTGATGACGAATATACTGAAATTTTGATAGACTTTGAATCTAAAATCAGGATATTGCCTTTCTTGGCAAAGTTTAATCAGTTAGAGTTAGTTCATTTCGGTGGCAAGGATGAGGATGGAGATGTTATTGAAGATTTTTCTCCTACGCTATTAAACATATTTGAAGGAGATGAAATGTACCCCAATGAAGGAGAGAGGGAAAGCTTGTTGGGATTTATTGATATGCTAAGTGGAGGATACAGATGTGGGAGTTTGCCTAAGAGTCTAAAGATATCTGGATTGGTATGTCCGGATGCATACAATCATAATGGTAATCGGGATCGTACTAATAACTGTGAGACATGTATACGGGCATGCAAGAGTTTCCCATTGGAAAGTGTTGTTGAATTTGAGTGCCTCGGTTCATCTAATAGTAACGCTCGATCTGAAAGGATATTTGGATTAGATGTATGTCTCGAAAGGGCCAAGATCGAAAGCATTATCGCAGGTAGGCCGGGAGGAAAGGAGGTGCTACGTTCTCATAAACGTCTTCTTCGGTTGCTGAGCAGTGGGAGAAGATATTTAATTGGAAATGGGGAAGAGGGTGTACACAAGGCACTGCATATCGTTAAATACCAACAAGAAGAATTAAATGAGATTAAAAGAGTGATTGAATATGCCGAATTAGACGTCAAGAAACTATCAATGAGCACGATATCGACGGCTATAATGGGTTCATTTGCGGTAGATAATAGATCGGATAGTTCAATCCCTCCAAAGAGCCATCGTTATATATCGGTATCATCTCTTGATTATCTGACGAATGAAATCGGTTTACCCATTGACCGAGAAGACTTCGAGAGGCCGTTGACCGATCTAATGGGGAATATGCAACAGTTAGTACTGGTATTAACAAATAGGTTTAATGACAATACGGATGATGACGATGAGGATAGTGATGATGAAGAAGATAAGGAATATGAAGATATCGAATTAGATTGTCTGCAGCTCATCCGCCAATTTCTTGAAATAGAAAGTAATCCACCCATCCAACAAACAGTCCGGTGTATGGTTGACTTAGACGTTATACCCCTTCTAGCAAAGTATCTACTTGCGGATAACGACAACTTTGATGATGCACTTGTTGTGGAGGCGGCAAGCTCCATGCTGAGTATTCTAAGGAATACATTCCTTTCCTACAATGTCAAGGATAAAGTGGGTATTACAAGATTCAGCCAGTTGTTAGATTCTGCCAACGATGGTATTACCAAGGTCATGGTACTTACGCTTGTAGAATTGGTATTGCCTCCCGAGGGGAATGATGAGGACATCAAGACCATGTCCGACGCTGGGGCGATACCTAGTCTGATTAATCTTCTTGATTCGAGGCACGATGATTGTGTTGAGGGTGCACTGAGATTACTTGTTGCAGCAAAAGATCACATCAAAACAACAGTAGTATACGAATCACTTCTTCCTCATCTTATTCGTATGATGAAATCATACAAATTCTTCTATTGGAATTACCAGACAAACCAATCTAATGACAAGATAGAATACTTGAATAACTGTTCGGTGTTACTTCGTAAAGTCCTTGAGGGTACAAAACCTCCTATCCAATCAATGATTGAATTGAAGGCCATACCAACATTATTAGATGTATTACAATTAGCCAACGATGATGTGGTGAAGCTAGATTTGCAACATGTTATGATTAGTTTACTAGATGGTACAAAGGAACAAGCGGAAGTTCTCTTGAAGGAGGCAGGAGTACTTGATCTATTGATCAGCCTTGTGACCTCGTCAGACGTTGACATCTCATCGAAGACGATCTTAGTTGTGGGAAGGATTGCAGATAAGGCTGATGGTTATCGTCACCGCTTATGTCAAGCTGGATTAGTTACGTCTCTTCTCCGGATAATAGGAAACACTAGTTCGGATATTAGTATAGTAAAGGCCGCTGCTGAAACATTTTCCAAGTGCTGCCGAGATAATCCAATGGACTCTGCAACAACAAAGGCATCTTTGTGTGTCCTAAACAAGGCCTTGGTACATGAAAATGAGAGTGTTGTTACCAACTCTTGTGAGGCAGTGTATCACATCTTGAGTGGATTGTCGGGAGAGGAGCTCAAGTTTGCCACTAATATGAACTTTATTAATGGAGTGGATACCTTGGATGAATTGAATCAATTGATTGGCTCAGAATTAGTTGAGCAATTGCTCAAATTTGTACCCCATGTCAACCAATCGGTAAAGACTGCTGCCATTAAGACGATCCATCTCATCTCATCAGTGGGTGATGTTAAAGCTATCACCCTCAATCGTGGAATGGCACGTATCACCAAGTTACTATACTTTCACGATGAGACCAATCGTGAACTATTGTGTCACACCATGTGCAATATCCTTGCCAATAATACGGATCAGATACAAACTGCAATTGATAATGATGCCGTTCCTGGTCTATTAAAGATGTTGGGAGGTTACTGTCCTAACAAGAAGCATGCTCTAAAAGTCATACTTCATATGACAAACACTGCCAGTAATACACAAATCAAGTATTTAGTAAGTCAGGACTGCATCCACTGCTTCTGTGGTCTACTTACCTCAGGTTGTGATATTGCTGGCATGGCCCTAACGGCTCTGAGAGATGTATTTGAGGCTGGACGAGATGATCTAAGTAGTGTAATGGATGAAGATTCTACAACTTTTTCTAGAATTCAGATGATCAAAAGTAAACTTGTCAACTTTACGGATGAGATCCAACTAATTGATAAGGAAACTAGGCATCTAACAGAGCTACAGAGCAAGAAGGCATGGTTAGAGTTTCAAATCCAAAATGAGAAGACTCAATCTTTGGCTGGTGCTATTGAAGTGATGAAAGATCAACAGCAGCAGGCATTAACACGATCTGAATCCTTTGGTGACAAAGTAGCTCAAGCAAGAGCAGACACGCCCTTGGGGAAGGCATAGTAAGTGTTCACATCATATGTCTTGCCTGATTTATCATCACTACACATCATCTTACTTTCATCTCTGTACATGTACCTTTTAGCCAATTGCTCCGTGATAAGGAAGATGAGACAAAGAAGTGCTTTGATGCCCAGATTGTCAATATCGAACGAGAACTTCGAGGTGCACAAACGAAAGTTGAACGGCTTCTGATCAATGCATCAAATGATACGAGATACGAAGAATGGAGTGAACAGATAGTCAATAGTACTGGTCTCACAGAAGGCATGCGGTGTCTTGATGTTGCAATGGAAAGAACAACACTTCGTCTAAAGTCCACAAAAGACGAACGTATGTCTAGTGATAGAAGGACTGATATTTCCCGATTAGAGGAGGGGATTCGGCAGCTATTCAAGAGTGTTGTGATTCCAAGAGATATGAAAGTAGTGTTTGTCCCGTTGAGTTCAAGTAAAAAGAAGACAGAGTTTACTATCAGGCTATGTAAAGATTCAAAAATGAAGGAGTTACGAACATCTATCGTGGAGATGGCTCGGAGACACTACGGCTTGTCCAAGGCAGGGTTGAAGGAAGAAGATGTTCAATTTGCAGATATCTTTTTTCAGAAGGTAAGTCAAAGGTCAATTCACATGTTCATGTGGTTTCTTATTATCTAATGAATCATTTGTATTATTCTCATAAGGTGTGGAAGTTTCTCGACGATATGGACTCTTCAATCGACTGTATAAAGGACAGCGACGTTACATATGCTTATCAAATGTATCCACTTGATAAGGTAAAGGAAGAGGTCAGTCGACAAAGCATGCAATCTTGCCTGGAAAGCAAGGAGAAAAAGATGAACCCCATCATAGTTCAAATACAAATCCGACAGAATGTGGTTGATAAGTCGCTAACGACTTCATGGAAGGTTGTCAGTGATGCCCCCATCGTGGCTAGAATTTCGCCGACACTATCTATCTCCGGACTGCGTAAAGTATTGGGCCGCCGTTTATCATATGCTTTGAAACCTAGTTATGTGGATGAACAGAGTATCATGAATCAAGTTGCCCTAACATCGGAGGTCACGAGTAATAGTAAAGTCGAGGAGCGTGTTCTTGGATCAGTGACTTATCAACTTTCAGAGAACCCTAAAACTCCATTCTTTGCTAACCCTTGGGATTCGGGGGAAATGGACTTAGTTGTGGATATCGTCGAAGATCTTGATGTTATAGATATCAACTGGCCAAAACATTTGGATAGCTTTCTTGATGGAGATAATTTATCTGCCAAGGACATAGTTGTTGCAAAAGACGTTCTTGATGAATGTTCTTTGTCAACCAAGGACAGAGCTGTAACCATTGATATTGAAGAGGAAATCGATGAGTTCATGGAAGAGGAGGTTGATGAGTTCATTTCTTGAAGAGTAAGGTAGACCATTCAAGTGTTCAAGGAGTAGAAAAGTGAACACATCTCTTGTGCACAAATCTGAAATCTCGGTCATACTAGATGTTTTAGTCGTCTACCTATACAAGAGCCGAGTATGCAAGAGATGTTTCAGTTTAGTATCTGAATAGTATAGTGAGATAGCAATATAACTTTGTATCCTAGCAATTTAAGATTAACTAGATCTAGATATTACAGCCCTAAAGGCCGCCTGACTTAGTGTCACCTTCCCTGTTGACTGCTGCCTCTTCTTACCCTTCTTCTGCTTCTCTAATAGCTTCTTCTTCCTCGTTATGTCTCCTCCTCCTACCTTCTTACTTCCCTTGGTCAACACATCCTTTCTATATGCTTGAATACGTTCTGATGCTATAATCTTACCCTGAGCCTTGGCCTGGATGACAGTTACAAATTGTTGTCTTGGTAATACAGATTGTAGCTTCTCACATACAACCTTTGCCTGAGTTCTTGCCACATCTTCGTGAGAAACGAAAGATAAAGGGTCGACGACCTCACTGTTTAGCATGATATCCACTTTACACAGATTGGCTTCTTGCTGTGCCGGATTAGCTTCAGATACATCGAAAGAAGCATACCCAGCCGATGTACTCTTCAACTCGTCATGGAAATCTATTACCACTTCACCCCAAGGCATGGCAGATTTGATTTGCCATGTGTGTTCATCTATTGGTTTTGTATCTAACTTTGTACCACGTTTTCGTTTTATCAATTCCATTATATTGCCCGCATACTCCATTGGTGTTAGGACACGAACATCTACCATTGGTTCTAACACCTTGAAACGAAGACCTTGTTCTGGCCAATCGATCAAGTCTTCTATTACTACCTCGGCAGGTAAGTCAGCTGATCGTTGATTGTTCTTACTTGGGAGATATTTAATAGTATAGGGCACCTTTGGTGGAGTCACCACAGCCTCTAGATTGAATTCATCTTCTAATCGTTGACGGAATACCTCAACATGTAAAAGTCCTTGAAACCCAACCCTCAATCCAGGCCCTAGAAACGGTCCTCCTCCGCTTCCACTGCTCGATCCTGCAGTTTGTGTAATTTCTAATCCAGCATCAGATAGGGCCAATCTAGACACGGCACCAAACAATTCATCAAATCCTGAACCTTCCAATGGATGTACGGATGCATAAAGTACTGAATGTTGACCACTTGATACCGAAGGGGGGAGTACCATTGGTTCATTACCGATTAGAGTCGGTATTGTTTTATGTAATGACATGACTGCACCTGGCCGTGCTTCTCTTGGATCTCGTAGACCGGCAATAACATACCCCATTTGACCTCTCGACAATTTACCAGTACGTATCCGATGCGGTAAGACTATACCAATCTCTTGAGTTGAATATGTATCCTTCCCAACTTTATGTGTAGTATTTCCCTCGGCGATCATGTCATATGATGCTGGTTCTATTATTGATATTCTATCCCCTTCTATTAGTGTACCTGATAATATACGAACAAGTGCAATAACACCTCGTTTCGTTTCAAACCATGAATCGATAACTTTGGCACGTATTATCTCTCCATCGTCATCGGGAAGTTGTTGTGGTGGAGGAACTCGTTTGCAAATTGAATCAAGCAACTGGGAAGAGAATTAAAGTATATGATATGAGTCAGTTGGTATACAAAGTACACATGCACACAAATCTACTACTCACCTCTTTAATACCAATACGAGTACGTGCCGAAGTCTTTAATATCTCATCTGGATCAAACCCCATTAAATCAGACACCGCCAGTGCCACTTCTAACGGACGTGATGATGGCATATCAACCTTGGTCAATGCTGGTAATATTTCTATACCTCCTGATATTGCCTTATTGGCATCTGAATTATATGATGATTCTTCCTTATCTTGTTCAATACCCTCTTCTCGTGAACTACTAGAACCACCTTTATTATTAATCCTTGATCTCTGTTTACCAATACCTTTCGCCTTATCATAAACACTCAATGTCTGTGCCTGCACACCCTGCGCAGCATCAAACAACAACACAGCACCCTCCACTGAATCTAAAGATTTACTAACCTCCATACCAAAGTCGGCATGTCCAGGTGTATCGACCATGTTTAATAATATATATCCAGAAGAATTTGTTGAGATTGAGGGAGCATGGTAGAGCATTGATGCTGCTGATGCTTTTACTGTTATACCACGTTCACGTTCTACTGTTAGGGTGTCTAATAGTGTTATTTCTTCTTTTGCATCCTTCGTTGTTGTTGATTCGTTTGAGTTGTCGTTTGTTGATGTTTCTAATGGCGAAGAGGAGGTAGCTGTTTTGTCATCTTCTAATGTGTTATTACTTTTATCATCACTTTCACTACCAACTTGATATGCATTCAATTGTCGTTCTTTACCGAGATTTCCAGTATATTCTAATACTCGAGATGCTAAACTTGACTTGCCATGATCCTACATGCAATATATTGAGTATGTGTGTTAGCAAAAGAAGAATGAAGAAGTGTATGAGATGCGAACATTAAAAAAGTACACATGATGTGCACAAAAGTATAATCATCAGTATACCACAAAAGCAGCCAAAATGCACAGCCAGCAGAAGCATGGTATACATAAAACATATGAATAAACAAAACGTACCACATGTGCAATGATACAAAAGTTACGAACATCTTCCAATGGTATATGTTGCAATTCATCTAAATGATCATTTATTGATATCAACTTTAACTCTTCTTCTCCGCCATCATCAATTTCAGCGTTTGTAGTTGATGTTGAGAAGTACTGCAATCTCAGATGTTGATGTATGTTATTATACCGGTGTATATGAATGTAAGATGATTGAGAGGTAGAACATCTTCTTCGTTTTGCAATTGAATGGTCATTCGTCAATGATGTTGCAGCAAAGCTACTACTTCTTCTAACACTCGACCCTACACAATCTGGCAACAAAGTTGATGGTATAGACAAACGTTGTCGTATTCTACCTGCTAGATATTTGCAGCCATTCATCTCAACATTAAACATACAGAGACTGCAAAGCAACCATACTCATTAATGAGATACCGAACCTGCATACTCGACTCTTCATATTGTAGGTAGATGACCAAAACATGTTGTCTCTTGAGTTATACACACAGAATGAAGCCTTTAATGTTACGGTCTGAAGTAGGATATCACCTAATATTAACAATAGAACGCTATAATGATGGTACTGATTTTGTGCACAAGATGTGTTCATGTTTGAACTATGTTAGGTACTAGATTCTATTCACTTCTACAGTCTAGGTATAAGTAGAGAAGGGTGCACATAAATTGAATATTGATATTTAACTTGAGGTTGTCAATTCAATTGTCAACCCCCAGAGCCATAACTTTCAGTACTTCTAAGGCTTGCCATTCATAACTTTCTTCCGCATTGCCCGACGTCTGGATTGAAGTGTCTTCATCTTTCCTCTGCCTCTGATGACATTCTGAACATTTGGGACATCATTCTCTTTTTCAGGTCGAGTACCATCTTGGACGAACAACCGTCCAATCTCAGCTCCAAGTGTAGCGTACGCAGCACTCACATCGTTAGTACAGGTACTTCGAATAGTCTTTTTCCCTCTATCACTCCGGGTAGATCTCATCGACTCAAGTTTCACAGTGGCTCTTTCTAACTCCTTCGTTACAAGCTCTAGTTCGGCAGAGAGATCATTCTTGGCCCAGATATCGACAGGGTGTGCACCCTTCTTGGCTTCCTTCTCAAGCAGTTCTAGTTTGGTTTGAGCTGAACTGAGCCCACCTTCCGCGCTCTTGATCTGCTTCTCGAAGCACTTCATTGTCTCGTCTCTCTTTACATAAACATCATCTTTAATGGACTCAAAGCTGGTCATAGTTTCACTCTGCTGTCGTTTTAACACCTCAATGGCCTTAGAAATAGACGTTACACGCTCGTTTTGAATATGAAACTCGAGCCATGCCTTCTTTTGCTGGAGAAGCACTACACATGCATCTTGTTGTTCGAGGTCTTTGATTTCATTCATGAGCATATCAAGCTTCTTCTCAGTCTCCCGTACACTCTTTGAAGGAATCTGGTGTCCAAATTCTGTCTTTTTCTTCTTCATCTCTTCATCCTTACCAACTTTGAGTATATCGCTCAAGGACTGGAGAGCTAGGATGGCCATGTCACAGTCGTCAGTAAGAACACCGCATAGCTGTTGAATACAGAAACTGGCCACAAGGCGCTTGATTTGAGTAGAGTCTCGAGTCTTTGTCATTTGATGAATGTTAGTCAACGCTAGCTTTTTGATTTTCTTGCTACACTGCTCCTGTGTAAAGAAGCAACTTTTGTCCAGCATCTGTAGCAATCCCTGTTGAACATTGTTATCGATTGCAGTCTGAACTAAACCCTCATCGTGAGAAAGGAGAGAAAGAAGGGCTTGGCAAGCAAGTTCTTGCTGAGACTCATCTGTGCTGAACAATGACAATGTCCTGGAGATACAATCCATACCATTGTGATCAAGGATGGCCTTGATACATACATCATCTCCAGTTGAAAGTTGATGAATAGACTTGAATGCAGCCTGTTGAACACTTGGAACGAATGGTAACTTCTTGAGCAAACATTCTACGTCAACAAGCCCCGTTTCTATTACTTGATTCAACTCGTCCTCCTTCAGACCACTAAGGATACGGAACAGTGCCTCGCAAGCGTGTGTATATACTTCTGCATCGTTACTCAAGAAAAGTTGGGGTATAACTTTCAACCATGCCTGAGATGTGTCAAAGTCTACAGGATTTCCGCTGCAGAACTGTTCAAAAGACCATGCTACTGCCTTGGTAATGTGTGGAGGAGGTTTATTGTCGAGCACATGCATCAGACTTTCCATAATACCCATTTGTAATAGTAGATCCCGATACTCAGTGGCCATGTTAGCAACTTTACCTACTGCTGATATTGCTTTCTTGAGAAGATGACTACTAAACGCCGCCGCCGATGATGATCCCATATCGATACGCTCAATAGATTTTGTAGTAGACTTGGGCATTGAGAGGGTAGAGGACATAGCTGCTTGATTGTTCTTTCCCTCATCATGGCTGACAGGTCTCAGAACACTGAATACCACAGGACGACGAGAAGTCTGTGCCTGTTGAATGAAATCTTCGTAAGGGATCTTCGTTGCCTTCCCCTTGGATATCACTACAGGAACCTCACCCACACGACAGCCGTACTTTTCTCCTTGTCCTCCCTCCTCAACTCCTGTGATAATGGTGCTTCCGTCCTCACTCTTTTTTATCGTTAAACCTAATGGGCCATTATGTGGAAGACGAATAACCGTACGCTTGATGTTTGATTTATTAGGTGAACGGGCGGAGGGTAGAGAAGAATTGGGCTGCATATCACTGGTTGGCTGCTCTCTTCTTGGAGGAGCCTTGTGCCCAGACTTAATGAGACTAACCAATTGATGAAGCAAGTCAGTATCCTTTACAAGCATATCAACTTGCTCCTTTGTTCCCGATAAAAGGTTGATCATAACATGTGATACATTTGTTTGCACTATCCCATCTCCTTGGGTTGATGTCATCATCTCTATCAGACTTGGTACTATCGAATCAATCACTTTTTGAATCCGTTCCTGCTTCTTGGTCTCGAGGACTTTACGTAGAAGGATTGAACAATGTGTAAGTGTGTCCGTTGAATCTTTTATCATTTTGACAAGTTTCGGAAGTAATGCTGCCTGTGTTCCATCTTTGATGTGATCTTTTGTGGTAACAAGTAATAGTAATGAATTCTTGGTAATACTATCATCGTCTTTATCAAGAAACCTCGTTAGACTATTGATTGCACCAGTCTCTGCTACTGTTTTAATGTCATCGGCTGTTCCTTTGGCAGTGATATCGACCAAGACGTGCAATGCAAGTTTGGCAATAGAAATGTTTGGAGAATCTAACAGCCGACTAAACTTTGTAATAGCCCCCTCATCAACGATCATCTTACGTTGATCTGTGGTGCCTTTCGTAAGAATATGCTGTAGTGACGTCACCGCTTCAACTTTGTATTCAAAGCCCTTATCTAACTTATTAGTCAGGGTGGGTATTGCTTTTGTCATTTGCTGGATGGGTGGATTACTTTCTACCTCGAGGAATCGACGGACGAGTCTTAAACAATCTAATTCGATATCTTTATGTAAATCACGTTCTTTTATGGTACCGTCTTCATTCACTAATAAATCACATTGATTCAATACCCATACTATTTGCTGTGTATGCCCCATTAGTTCAATCAATGGCCTCTCAAAGTCTTCCTTATTGATCGGGAGGCCAAGGTTGTTATTTAAATAACCGAGAGACGAATCCGATATGTAACATTGATCGTCCGAGGGTGTCATACCATTATTCATTGCAAATGAGCTCTTAATTGCATTCGATACTGATTCTATAGACAACTTCTTGACATCTAATTCGGCGTAATTGATAACCCTCTTAATCTCATCTAATTCTTCTTGTTGGTATTTAACAATGTGTAATGCCTTCTTCTGTACGTCCTCTTCCCCATCATCATTGGAAGGGATGATATACCTCCTGCCCCTACCCAATAGATATAACAAACGTTTGTCGGATCTTAGTAGCTCCTTCCCTCCCGGTCGGGTTTCGCAAAGACTATCAATCTTGGCTCTTTCTAAACATACATCTAACCCATGACTTCTCAAAGAGAGGGCACTGTTTGATGACGTTCCTCGGCATTCAAACTCAACTACCGATTGTAGAGGGAAGTGTTTACATGCTCTTGTACAAATACGACAGTTGTTTCCACGCATACCATTCTTATCCGTAGTATCAGGGCAACATAATCCACTAATCTGCATGTTCTTTTGCAAAGCTCCGCACCTAAATGCCCCGCTAATACTATCTAATAACACTAGCATCGTTTCCCTGACACCCTCGTTTGGATAGCCTTCATCCCCCTCATAAAAATAACAATCTGCAGGAGATATACCATCAATATCATTGCCATCATTATCTTTAATACCAAACACTACCCGTTCTAACGAATTGAATTTAGCAAGAAATGGCACCAAGCTAGTTTTAGTATCGAAATCGATAGACATATCTTTATACTCATCATCGGTACCCTCTTCTTCTATTGACAATTCAAAGAGTGAATTAATATGTATTTCTTTGATATCACGGAATCGAGATGCAACAGCTAAATTCATTTGGGATGATTTATCAATGCGTAATTCTTTCAAGAGTGGAAGAGCATCATGTAGTATCGAACGGCATGTGGCGCCGCATGCTAGATGATGCGTCTGGAATTTAAATATATAGAATAGGAATATGTTAGTATACAAACACAAAGAAGTATAGCAAAGAATAGTGTATTGCAATAGAGAAAATAAACAACTTACAATCCAATACTCTAGCCCAACAATCAGCAGGTAAATTCTGTGTTGCCTGGCATTCGCCACACTCATTATCAGATGAGTAGTTACCCTCCTGTATATTAGACGACATCTTTATATAGTATTGAGAACTAATAGGCCATCAGCGGCGGTGTCATTTGATTGTCGGCAAAGCCTTGCAACTAGCAAGGAGAAAATAATTGCAGAACATGATGCCCGTTCAGTCGCTAAAATAGAAAGTCCATTCCACAGCCAGGAAGTCCGCTAGTTTACATCCCGAAAATTCATTATCGGGATATATCGGGATGATTTAACGGGATATAGTTACCTCCCGGGATGATTATCGGGATAGGGGATATTTTCGGGATGAATTAGCGAGATACTTAATTAACAACTCTAGAGCGGATCTCCCTGACTCGGCATCGCCGAGCTAATTATTGTATTGTGCACAAAGTGTTCACTTATCCCTACTTCTCTTGTATGTGGCATATTGTATTGTGCACAAAGTGTTCACTTATCCCTACTTCTCTTGTATGTGGAGTCAGCTGTATATATATATATATACAGCTGACTATATTGACTATAATTCATAACTTCTTTTGGAATTCAAAGTATCAATAGCATGTATTTTAGCTAGCTGGAGATTGCTCCCTTCATTATCATTCATACACTATCTACCACCATCCTCCTCTTTCTCCCCTCCTCGAATAGCCATGCCTATATTACCAAACCCAAGTAATGCCCGTGCCGTTGAGAACACTGTATATGTACCCAATCGTAATGTAAACGTTCGAACTATATCTCCAACACTATGACAATATGTAAGTAACTTTGCTTGCATTACAAAGCTTGATAAGCCTAACCCAAGCATCCATCCAAAATCACGACTTGCCATCATGGTACCATCCACTGCTATCCCCATAATTGTCATAGCAACTGCCCAGAATAATGTTGGCGCCGTGGACTTTGCAACTTGTTGTACAGCCACATTTGACGAGAAGAGTCCAGGCCCAAGTAAGGCGGTTAGATATGCAATCCCGCCAACACCCGCCGCAGCGAAAACTGATATAATCATTATACTTTTAAATGTAGCCATGGCATCCTTTGTCTTATCCCCGTCAATCAAGGCAGGTAACTTTGTTTGTCCTAATTGACTTAATGGCTCCCCGAATAACAAGTAGAATGTAAGTAAATTCATAACCAATTGATACCCAGCTAATGACTCTGTACCCAATGTCATGGCAGTCTTTTGCATATTAATAAACCCTGCCATTCTTGTTAATGTAATGGCCAATAAAGGACCAGTGAACTCCATTAACGAACTACATTCCTTCCTTGTTGGTATCTTCAAAGATGGCATCATATCTCGTTTCTTTAATGCTACTACCATCCAAGCAGATGAAAGTAATGTAGCTATAGAAGTAGCGGCAGCGGCACCGCCACAACCCCACTTAAATCCAACACAAAACAAAGCATCACCAATTACATTCAATATAGCCGCGGCACTTATAATTTTAAGTGGTGTAATTGCATCTTTAGCCACCATGAATAAGCTTAGTAACACTGCCTGACTCATTGCCGCCCAACTAATTATACCACGATAATGTATATAGCTGGTTGCCGATTTATATAACGTACTATCAACATTTAATATACTTAATATGTTGGATGCATTGAATGTATAGAATAATGATAGTAATACACCACAGAATATTGATACACTAAATGCTGGTGATGCTGCATTCTTCATATTATCCTTTGCTTCCTTCTCTGATTTGTTAGTTGTTGATGAATATGCACGTGATGCTAATCCGGTAGTAGCTCGACTTAGGAATGAAAAGAGATATAATGCCTGATCGATACAGAGTGTTGCCGGTGACAGTGCTGCTAAACCTAATGCACCTACTGTCCGACCGACGAATGCATTATCAATATTGGATAGTAATGGATTGGTGAGGTATATGCCTAATGCTGGTATTGCAAATTTTAACATTTCTCTTTTTGATGCATTTGATGTGTCATCATTATTAGATGTGTCGCTATCATCTGTTGACGAGGATGCAGAGAACAAGGCCGATTGATGATTGATTCTTTGCAATGAAAATTGATGTGTTTTTGTGCTTCTATTTCTACTCTTTGGTCCTGCGAATGCGTCAGCCACTAGACACCGTCTCTCGGTAACTAGTAGTATAGCTACTATTATTAATGATGATGGTATTAGACGCTTCATTTTGCGTATGGAGAGGACGCCGCGGCGACAATTATTGACAGTCGACATACTGACGTCTCCTTAATCCAATCCAGAGTCTACCTAACCTAATCACAAAATTTCACAAAACTACTCTCATAAGAGGATACCGTCGTTTTTACGACATAAAGAGTTCATCAAAAATTAGCCGCCCAAGATATCGTAGAGCTCTAGCCTTCTACGAAGCCTGGATACAAAGTTTGGTTGTAGTTCATAAGAGATTCGTTGCCAATAAACCATCATTATTCTCAGAGAACTGCTGAGTATTTATCAGAGCACAAAAATCAGAACCCCTATTAATAAGTTACCATGGACAACAGTGATAATACTGCAGCAGCACTAGCCGAGATACGACGGTTAGAACAGTCAATCCAGAATTGTCGTCATGGAGGACCAGCACAAACGGACCATCAGGAAACTCCTTGGTTTCAGCAGTCTACCGAATTTGCTCAACTAACAACACCATTGGATGCACTGATTGATATGGGTGGCCAAGGTAATAATAACAATATACGAATGGCATTAGTATAACGATCAATGTCAATACATTGGTTGATAACTTTCATTTTGCATTGGGTGAGATTGGTAGCAAAAAGTTCTATGCCTCTTTGGCAGTTGACGCTTGGTTAAATGAGGATTTTACATTTGTTAGAAAGTTTCTCTTTAGATCAATAATGTTAGAACATCTACAGAACCATGGAGCTACGAGAATTATTCAGGAGATTAATCGAGAAGATGATGATACTCCCGGCCGTAGTCTGTTAAATGGAATTCAGGGCGTATTGCAATGTCATGATGCAGGTCTTAAATCAATCTTAAAACATTGTGTGGATACGTCTTGCATTTGTATCGATATGGCTCAAACGATTAACGAAGAGAAGGAGGTGTTATCCAATCCAAATATTAGTAGGGATACCATATTAGCAAGGAGAAAGGAGAGAGATCTTCCACCAATATTAAAGGCAAAATCTAAGTATTGGGGTGTTAAGAACAGGGCAGCTAATGCCCTCCGAGGGGGGGAGTTAGATGAAGCCAAGAAGTTATATCTACATGCAAAGGGTATGCTTGAAGATAAGAGGGATATGACGGCACCGATGCATCAAATTGAATGGGCATTTAAGATTGGTAATGAAATTGGTAAGGTATGCAGCAATCTATCCATGATATGTTTACGACAGGATCGTAAAGAGGAGGCATTGCAATATGCCGACGATGCCTGTCTTGCTTGTCCTGGCTGGTATAAATCATTCTGCCGTCGTGCACTTGCCCTTATGGCCCAGGGAAAATACGAGGAGGCACAGGTGGCAATATACAAAGCAATAAGTAAGGATACAACTGAAAAAGAAAGTAAAGAATGTCAAAAGATTCAAGCAGAGATCGAGGCAGAGCTGAACAATAACTCGTCGGCAGCAGAATCCTTTCACACTAATCCTCTATATAAATTCAAACTGTGTGATAGTGATAGAACAAAGCAAGTTGGTACCATTAGTGCTATTAGTGATCAAGACGGTATCATGGACAACATATACAGTTATTTATCACCCAAAGATGTTGTTCAACTTGAACTAACATGTAAAAGATATGCAAATGTGGAACGTACCCGACGAATTGTAATCGGTAGTGGATTGCCCAGTCTTTGTTTGCATCTTTCATCAAGAGATACGATTGAGAATGCCCTTACCAATTATATCAATAATACAAGTGATAGTTCAACAATAGCGCTACAGAAATTTGTATCAGAGATCAACACCATCATATCGGGGTACCGACCATCATATAAGGATGATATAACCGTACAATTGTTCCCTTCATTGATGAACAGAATTGGTAAGATGGACCCCACGTCCTTCAAGAGGATTCTATCTGTGTTGTCCAAGCCATTCAATTTGCTTGATATTGAGTTTTGGTTCACAACTGACTTTCAAATTGCAAGATTTCTTTTACGGGGAGATAATAATATTTGTGGATTGATCAAGAAGAGGATACTTGACCAAGTCTGCCATCTTCTAGACGACGAAGGGAGTGAGGATGGATTCACTGAGAGATTCTTCAAGTACTCATTGGATTTAGATGTCATGGAACTGGCCTTATCGATTGATGATGATGATGGTAATCAAGTAGGGCTGCGGCAGTTGAAAGATACTGCTTTTACAGTCATCAACAATTCAATACTTGTAAAGAGTGTGACAAGGAGACATGAGATGAGCCAGGAAGACCCATTGTTTGTTCATGGTATGGCATTTCACTCCTTATACACCGAGTGCTTTCCTGACAGCTATCCTCCAGTAAATTGGGTGTCAGGTCAGTTTGATAAAGACACAATCAAACAGTATTGGGAAGGTAAACCGGCCATGTTCCGAATGTGGAAGGTTGCATTGTTCAAAGCACTAAAGTTGATTCAAGATCTGGAGAAAGCTGGGCTTGTCTCTGATTACCTGCTTCTTAGCAGGATAATTCAGGGGGAAGATGTCTTGAAACATCCAAATAGTCCAATCAACAACTTTTCCTTTGGTCCTTTCTTGATCATGAAAAGTGTTGAGTTTGGTGGTGCTCTTGCAATGTCCGTGAGATTGAAGAATGAAGAGGACATGACTGATCTCTTTTATGACTATTACAGTTTCCTCAAGTTATATCGAGCAGGTTTCCCGGCAGCAGTTGACCATAGTAATAGAATATCTGCGGCACATCACAATCTCCATGGGTAGGTACTGAAAGGTAGTTTATTGGTTGATATGTGGCGGGTATAAATTAGTTGTTAGTATTCCGTTTCCTATCTATCCACTAAAAGTGTGCATATGATATGCACTATTGCATATCCTAACCTTCTCTGTAACCTACACCTACACTAAAGGATCAAGCTAATCTACTAGCAGCACGTTGTTTCAATGACTCCATTCTCTTCTCATAATACTCGACAAAAGTCGATGGAGAATGTACTTTCAATTCATTAGCAAGGCACTTACATGAAAGATTATTGTCTAATGTGATGACAACCACACCTCCTGTACTACTACCACTGCTACCCATGGTACCAAATGTATTGCTTTGCTTGTACTTTTCATTCTCCATCAATGCACATGCCAAGATATAATCATCATTCGTCGATTGTATCTCCTTGGATAGATACTTATCAGCCGCCGCATTTGATTCTACAATTGATTGTGAATATAAGACACCACTACTTCTTGGTACTATATTGTTTGATATACTACTTGATAGTACATCTACTCTACTATTAATCTGTTGTGATAATTCCAATTCATCACGTACCATTCGTGTAGCCCTTCTAGCTATGGATGCATTAGTCTCATTCTTTTCAACTTCCCCTTCTTCCAATGAGTTATTCTTGTTCATCTTCTTGGACTGGTAATCTAATTCACCCCAAACTACATATGGTATAACAATACTGATTGGTTCATATAACGGTGTATGTAATTGGTTAGTAGTTTGGTTTGTATTGTTTGTTATTGCAAACTTTGCTAATTCAATTAGTTGATGGATGGATTGTATACCGTTTTGTTGTAGTAGGGAGCAGGTATCGATAATTAACGTCCATGATGGACAATCAAGTGATATTATTGATGAATCATTGATTGGTAAGATCGTGTTAGTTGTATTATTCGTCGTATCAACATTGTTTGGCGGTAGCTTATCCTTCTTCTTTTTCCTCTTCTTATCTTTGGTACTCGACTTGATCTGAAATGATATCTTCTTATCACTACCACCGCTTCCGCCGGCAGTATTATCATTTAGATCCAACTTTTTAAATTCTGACCATGCCTTTTGATTATGTTTAGCATTTGCAATAACATGCTGCTTCTCATTCTTGGAGTTGGTATTCACGACATCATCTCGTTTGGGTGTTTTGATTTCTTCGGTATCTTTGTCTGTAGCGGCGGCGACCGAGGATTGTATATCGCTATCTTCTTTGATGGATAGCTTATCCACTTCATCAAAGAAGGCTTGCAATGCTTCATCGTCCTCAGTTTCTGCCGTCATATTGATATTGTAACATAACACTACCTACTGGTGAAAAAATGATGAAAATGGCGAGTAAACGAAATATTCACTGTTGAAAATGGCGATCAAACGACCATATGAGAGATGAGAGTGACTTGGTTGCAGTGGGGAGAAATGCAAATGGCTGCATGCTTCCTATATTATTCTCGAGCTTGCAAATCAATACTTGTTCTATGTAGGAGAATAGAAACGAGCTGGTCATATGAAATGTTTAGGTAGGATATCTCACATTGTCTCTAAAAAGAGCATCTACTTCAACCATCATATTAATGTGTATTCTAGCCCAAATAATGGGGTTGAGAAAGAATGGTTTGTTAGTAGTTCTCAATGGTACCTATATTATATATCATATATAGCCAGAAGATAACAAATCGCAACCATTGGAGGTACATTGTGCATAGATTGGAAAAACAATACATAATATATTCTTAGCATGATGGTCGAGAAAGTAGATACGGATGGTTCAACATCCAAACCCATCAATACCCAAAAACTATCAGAAATTGTCAATACGGCAGCAGCTCGAAGTGGTAGGAGTAACAACAAAGTACCCAGCCTTGCCCAACTACGATTAGCCAATATGAAGTTACACGGCCGAGAAAATGATATGAAATTATTAAGAAGTAAATTACTCGAGTTGAAAAAGAGGGGCAAAGAGGATGGAAGTAACAATAGTAGCAGTACGAATAATACATTATTTCCCGAATTGATATTAATAAGTGGTATAAGTGGTACGGGCAAGAGTGCATTGGTTATGAAAGGATTACGAGATCCAGCACAAAAGATGGGTATAAACTTTACGTCGGGTAAATTTGATTTAAACAATACATCTCTACCTCTGTCGGCGTTTGTGGATGCAATGGCATCACTTACGAGCATCATTATAGACGGGGATAATGTTAAAGAGATACACGATGATATTGAGCAGTCATTTGCAGAAGATGATGCGTCATTACTTATTAGAGCACTGCCCGGTTGTGAAAAGTTATTCACTCTAAACAAAGACGAGATTGGACAACATGATGATAAGTCTTTAGTCGGGAAGGAAGCAATCTCAAGATTGCAATATGCAATTAGGAAGTTGTTGAAGATTATGTGTACTCATTTAAATGGCTTGGTATTGTTCATCGATGATTTACAGGTGAGTGAGGATACAGACTTGAGTTTCTTTTTGCATTTCCTTTCTATACTCATCCCCTGCCTTTCTATTATGCTCTTGTTCATCAAGTGGAGTGTCACGGTAACATTAGATCTACTTCAAAGCATTTCGATGGATAGTGATATACCGAACCTATTAATCGTTGGGGCATATCGTGAAGATGAAGTATCAGAGTGAGTTTTTGTGCATATGATTGCTATTTAGGTATCCTTATATGCTCATCCGTTTATACCTAGCACCCATCCCCTGGCAATGCAAATTAGAGAGAAGGAAGAGATGGGCATTATAATAACTGCAATTAAGATTGGAAACCTTAGTTTGGACAATGTCACCTCACTCGTTGCTGAGGCATTGGGCATGGAAGATAATGAAGGTGCCGTAAAGAATCTTGCCGCTACAGTTCACCGAAAGACCGACGGAAATGCCTTCTTCGTGTTAATGTTCTTAAGAAGTCTATATGACGAGGAGGTACTGCAGTATAACTTTGGTACAATGAGATGGCTGTGGGACGATGATGCAGTAGAGGCCAAATTTGCTACCCAGAATGTGGCAACCGTGCTTGTTAACAAGTTAAGACGTCTTAGCTTGAGGTCACAGTCAGTTGTCAAAGTAGCTAGTTGCCTTGGTGCCAAGTTCTCCTTGTCAGCTGTGATGACAGTAACAAAGCATCTGTCTCCAGTAGAACTAAAACGACTTTCATCCTTAAATGAAACAGAGTCGGAATCTGAATCAGATGACGATGCTACTCAAGAGACAGAATATGTTTACGGCGATTCAATAAACGAGCTAGAAGATGAGGGTATATTGGAGAAAGAAGCTAAGAATGCAGATGTACGTGTGTTTGGGCATGACAAGATCCAATCTGCCGCCTTTGAATTGATTCCCTTCGACAAACGAGACTCTTTCCGAGGAACTATTGGAAGCCTGCTGATGGAGAAACTCGATGCGGAAGTGCTAGAGTCTAGCTTGTTTGAAGTAGTAAGTCTAAGGAACTGTTCGATGGGTAGCATAACTGATGAAGGAGAGCGTATAGAGCTGGCCAAGATGAATCTCAGGGCTGGCATAAAGGTGAGTAATATTCATGATGTGGTATCCTTATTCATTTGTACTCTTTGTCTCACCAATACACCTATCTCTCAACACGAAGGCGTCAGAGAATTCGGCATTTGATTCTGCCGTCGTTTATTTTAAGGCCGGCAGGGAGCTTCTAGGTAGCAGTGGTTGGAATACAGATAAAGAGACAATGCTTGCTTTATGCAGCCAGGGTGCAAACGCATGTTTCATCTGTGGCGATTTAGATATGATGAATAAGCTTCTTGCCGAAGTGTTAAGCCAAAACATTTCAATTCAAGAAAAGTTTGTGGCATATGAAGTTAAGTGTCTCGCTATTTATGCTAATGGTGACTTCATGGCGGCAATCGATACTGCCATAGATGTAAGAAGGCAGCTTGGTTTGTCTACATTCAAGAACAAGCCAGCCCACACGCTCATCATTATTAAAGAGTTCATCAAGACAAAGCGTGTTGTAGGAAGTAGAACAGCTGAAGAGATAGCAAATCTACCAGAGATGACAAATAAACGAGTGGCAATGGGCCAACGTATGTTGGAACTGTTATTAACCTCTAGCATTGATGTAAGTAAGATTTTGTGGCAAGGAGGATCTTTGTTTTGTCTCAAGTCACTCATTTAAATGTCTCTTTACAGGCTCAACCTTCAATGTATCCATTGATTATATCGGCCATGATTGAAGCCACACTTAAATATGGCATCAATACATCTTCTTGCGATGCAATTGCTGGATACGGCATGGTTCTTTGGTGAGTGCTATATTATTGGTAAAGTTTGTAAACTAGTACTGTATGGTATCTCTCACACTATGCTCTTACAAAGTGCTTTTGGAAAGCCACGAGAAGCAAGTGAGATGGCAAGGGCTGTCGACTTGATTCTTGCAAAACCAGGCTTGGCCAAGATGAAGTCCCGATCAACCTTTATGTGTGAAGGCTACATTCATCACTGGACTAATCCGATCCAGAGCTCACTCGCCCCTTTATTGGAAGGTTATCAAGCAGGTCTTAGAACTGGTGATACAGAGAGTGCAGCATTCAATCGTGAGTTATTTGTCTGTGGTCCACTTCTATTTGATACTCCTCCTCTAACTAATCTGTATTCAGTTTGCTTTCGAGCTGGTCACCTATACTATTCTGGACGTCCTCTTGGTGGCCTTCTGAATGAGATCAAAACAAGCATAACTGTCATGACACAGCTCAAACAAGATCAAGCTAGAGTATTCATGATGCCATCTCTTGCGTCTGTAAAGAAGCTTCGTGGCGACACGAGCATAGATGAGAAAGAGATGGATCTTGTCGGTATCACAAAATTTGCAATGGAAACAGGTAATCAGTTGCTTCTTGCCCAAGCATATGTGAATAGGCTGGAGCTGAATGTATTCTTCCAAGAATGGGAGGCCGCTGCAAGTTTATTATTCGAGGCCGGTGATATAAGAAAGATACTTCCAGAATTAACGGCTGTGTGTCGTTTCACTTTCTTTGAAGCTTTGATATCTATTCATGCGGCTCAAGTTACCCCAGCAACATGGCTAAAGAGAAGAAAGTGGAAGAGGAGGGCGGTCAAAGCAATGAAATTTATTCGAGGGTGGATAAAGAAGGGCAATGTCAATCTTGTGCACAGCTTACATTTGCTTGAGGCGGAGCTTGCTGCATTAGATGGGAAGAGGGAGAAGGCAGAAAACAGTTACAAAGCTGCAATTACTGTGGCATCTAGGAATGGCTTCATTCAAGACCGGGCTCTCGCTCATGAATTGACAAGTGCCTACTTTAGTAAGAAAGGCGACGAGTATTGGAAAGACTATCATATGGAGCAGTGTCTTGAATGTTACTTGAATTGGGGAGCTACCACCAAAGTTGAGGTACTAAGAAATAATTTAGTGTGTTAGATGTAGAGGAAGAGATGACTGCACTATTAATTGGTCGTTAGTGTTACTATTTACTTGAAATGTCACTACTAGCTAAGTGTCACTTGTGTCCTTTGATAGATCCAACTTTATGAATTCCGACCATGCCTTTTGATTATGTTTAGCGTTTGCAATTACATGCTTCTTCTCATTCTTTGAGTTGGTATTCACGACATCATCTTGTTTGGTTGTTTTGTTTTCTTCGGTATCTTTGCCGGCGACAGCGGCGGCAAGGATTGTATTATATCGCTATCATCGTTGATGGATAGCTTATCCACTTCATCGAAGAAGGCTTGCAATGCTTCATCCTCAGTTTCCGCCATATTGACAATCCTCAGAACAAAACATTCCTAGCATGAGAAGAAGGGGAGAATAAAGACAAAGATTAAAATGGCGAGTAAACGAAATATTTATTTTGTGAGAAAAAGATCGTTCAGAGGAGTTCGCCTCATTGAGCCTCTACTTAAATAACTTTGACTACATACCTACAGAATGTACTATGATCACAATGATGTGTGAGATATTATAATAACCAACAGCCTAATCACCGTCCATTGCAATCCATTAAAATTGATAGAGTGAGACTGAGAGATTAAAGATGTCCGTCAAGTCCAAGGTCGAAAGTGATGATGATGATGTCGATGTCGATACCTTGGGTGTTAACTGGGACGACGTACCAAATAGGGGTGGCGTGGCATTAGATTCTTGTTCTGTGGCCGTATCAACTCTATCGTCTATGACTGCTAACCAATGTGTACGTGACCTACACCAGTCAATTAATAATACTGCAATTGTAAATCAGGATACTAATAATATTGGATTGACGGGACAGATTAGTAGTAGTAGACCGGGCGCCTATCGTATGGAGGGGCCGAACATTAACTTTGACCACAACGATATAGGATCATTCGGTCTACCTCTCATTGATGTTCATGAAAATAATAACAATAATGATATCACTTCCAATAATAATAATAATAATAATAATAACGATGTGTCTTCCAATAATATGAATGGTGGGGGCGATGAAGAACCATTAATAGAGGCAACTCCTGTACGCCCAATCGAGGCAACAATTGTACCACTTTATGAGGGCGTAATTGTAGCGGATTTAGATGAGGAGGAGGTTAATTTAGAATCCTCTACTTCTAACCACTCTGATGCCTCCAAAAAGAATGATGAGATAAGTACATCGTTACACACTACCAACGTTAATGGTAGAAATAGAACCCAAGTATTGGAGGATATGATTATGCAGGCGGTAGTAGAAAGTGATAGATCATCTAGTCAACATTCCCATCAGCTAGATTTAGACGATATTAAACTGTATGGACGGGAGGTTGAGATGATGACATTAAAGACTAAGCTTCTCGAACTCAAGAAGAGAATGGAGGAAGATGGGAGCAAAGAATTAGTAGATAATTTACCTGACTTGGTATTAATAAGTGGTATTAGTGGTACGGGTAAGAGTTCATTAGTTATGAAGGGTAAGTTTCGTGTGTGTAGGGGAATGTGCACATGTGTGTTGGTTTTGTTGATCTTGCCCCTTTATCAACAACTTGATTTACTCACATATTTCTCATATCTTCCCTCTTACAACATATATAGGGATTAAAGAACCAGCTACAAAACTTGGTATAACATTTGTTAGTGGTAAATTTGATCAGAACAATTCGTCCATGCCACTATCAGCATTTGTTGATGCTATGTTATCTCTAACGAATGTAGTTATTGGATCAGATCAGGGGTATAAGATACAACATGAAATTAATGAAACTTTTAGAGAAGAGGAAATCTTGCTACTTGCAAAGACCTTGCCAGGCTGTGAAGTTGGACTGTTCCCTATGCAAAGAGAAGAGATATATCGAAAACGAGCTTCCCAATACGGAAGTAGTAAGGTAGCATTAGGCGATGAGGCTCGTCTTCAATACGAAACAATGACACTTATGGGCAAATCGGCAATTACATGTCTACATAATAAGATCAGAAGGCTGCTACAGATCATATGTAAACACTTGCAAGGTGTGGTACTGTTTATTGACGATTTACAGGTAAGTAAGAGATCTTCCAAAAAAACACAAACAAACTATTTGCACATGGTGTCTTACTCTATCAACTATCATCTCTTTCTCATCCTACCTTTGAGCAGTGGAGTGACAAGGCCACCGTAGATTTGCTTCAAAGTATCTCATTAGATAGCAGTATCCCGTCTCTCTTAGTGGTCGGGGCATATCGATCTGATGAGGTGCCAGAGTAAGTTGTTTTGTGCATATGATATGCACATACTTACATAGATAACTTTTACATACGTATCTAACCTTCTTGACACCTCCATCCTTCAGCCCTCACCCATTATTAGCACTTCAGATACACGAGAGGGAAGAAATGGGTACTGTAATCAGTATTGGGAACCTCACTTTAAAGAATACCACAACACTTGTAGCTGAAGCACTAGATATTGATGAAGATATTGAGGAGATTAAGCATTTGGGGTTCATAGTCCAGAAAAAGACGTGAGTATTTCTGTATGATATCGAAAGGGAAATGTTTTTCTCAAATTGCTCACATCTTATGTTCATCCTCTCTCTCTCTATTTTAGTCGGGGCAATGCCTTCTTTGTGTAAGTACATTAATGATGGCGATTTAACCTTCGTTTAAAATCTCACCCATGTTCTCATTCAATCCTACCAGTCTCATGTTCCTGAGAAGTTTATACGATGACAAGCTTCTCAAGTATGACTTTGAAATGAAGAAATGGACCTGGAATAATGTTGAGGTTGACAGACAAGATGTATCCGAGAATGTAGCGTCCCTTCTCATCAACAAGCTTAGTAGATTGGGGGAATCTCAAAGGAACATTCTAAAGATTTCTGGCTCTCTTGGGGGCTGTTTTGCCAAGTCAATCATATGTATTATAGTCACAAGCCTAGCCGAACAGGATACCGATCAGCTAAGTTGGCATGAAACACTAGTATCTCTTGATCAATCTATTGATGAACTCGAGAAAGAGGGGATATGGGAGAAGAATACGGATACTGAGGATGTGTGGCGTTTTAGCCATGACAAAATCCAGCTCGTAGCCTTTGAGTTGATTCCTCCTAACGACAGAGATTCGTTTAGAGGAAAGATCGGCAATATCTTGTTGAGCAAGCTAGACTCGGAAGAGCTTGATGCTAATCTATTCGAGGTAGTAAGCTTATGCAACTTTGCCATGGATACCATATCTGATGGAGAAGAACGAATAGAGTTGGCCAAGATGAACCTCAGGGCTGGCTTAAAGGTGAGAGTATTGCCAAGTTTATTGGCAACACATCTCTTGTGTATCTTCTCTCTTATCATGTGCCCTTTATCTATATAATATCGTACACAGGCATCCGGGAATGCAGCGTTTGATTCAGCTGTTTCATATTTCAAGGCTGGCCGCGCCGTGCTCGGTCCAAATGGCTGGAGTATTGATCAAAGGACCATGCTCAAGTTATCAAGTGAGGGTGCAAACGCTTGCTTCATCTCTGGTGATCCTAATACAATGCATGAGTTGATTACTGAAGTTATAAACCGCCAGGATATCTCAATGGTGGACAAGTTCAGTGTCACCGAAACAAAGATTCAGGCGGCTTATGCTGCCAAAGAGTTGTAAGTAGAGGAGGGACCTGTTTGTTTTGTTGCTTATTTGATGTACATTATGATGATACAAAGAGCTAACACTCTTCCCGCTTCTAATAACAGAAATGAGGCAATCGATATTATCTTTTCATTCCGTCAGCAACTGGGTCTTCCGATTCTAAAGAATAAGCCTGCATCTCCGCTTATCATCGTTAAAGAATTCATCAAAACAAAAAACGCTCTGGGAAAGAGGACAGCCGAGGATATCGCCAGTCTACCAGATCTGACAGATGATCGTATTATTATGGGACAAAGAATGTTGGAATTAGCCTGCACATCATCATTTCAGGTAAGAGTAAGAGTGTGGTTCAACTTTTGTCTATGTCAAGCACCTTCTCACATGTCAGGTTTCCTTTTTAAAGGTTCAACCTACCATGTTTCCTCTCATTGTGTTCCTCTTGGTGAGAGCCACTCTCAAATATGGCATCAATGCAAGTTCTTGTGATGCTTTTGGGTCATTGTCTCTCCTTCTTTGGTGAGTGTTGTCTGTGTTTGCTAGTTTTGTTGCGATTTTACTACATTCTACTTATTACTCAAGCATAACTCTCATTATCTATTCTTCAAGTGGTCCTTTTGGTAAGGTAAAAAAGGGTCAGGAGATGCATAAGGCAGTCGATCTAATCCTTGCCAAGCCAGGAATGGGTATGGATAGAATGAAATCAAGAAGTATCCTTGTGTATGAGGGAGTTGTTCGTAAGTCATGTCATGCAAACCGTTAACATCCCATTACTTCTGTGACCAACCTTAGCTTCTTTAATTTTGAATAGATCACTGGTTTGCACCTTTGCAGGATACACTTGGTCCTCTATTAGAGGGTTATCAAGTTGGAATTCGAACTGGAGATGTTGAAAGTGCCTGTAACAATAGTAAGTACACAATATATGCACTGTATTAAATCATTTTCTCTCTCTCTGACTCATACCTTTGATTCAGTTGGCATCCTTATCAATCACTTGTACTATGCAGGACATCGCCCTCTTGGAGATATTTTGCTAGAATGCCGTTCAATGATGAAAGTCATGTCTCAGCTTAATCAAATTATCCAACAGATGACTCTCAGAAGACTATTATTGCAAATTAAGAAACTATCAGGTGCCAATATTGACGAGGTTACTGATATGAGTTGGGAAGATATTAAGAAAGTTGCAGACGACTCAGGCAACAAGCTGCATCAGGGCCAAATATTCACAGGAAGGTTGGAGCTGACTGTATTCTTCCAAGAGTGGGAGGACGCTGCAAGCCTACTTCTTGAGGCTGGTGACTTACGACCGGCTCTTAGAGGAGTGGTCACTATGCCAAGGTATACCTTTTGTGAAGGGTTAATATCTATCCATGCTGCTCAGGTTACTACAACACCATGGATTCAGAAGAGGAAGTGGAAGAAGAGGGCTCTGAAATCAACAAAGTTGATTCGAGGAATGGTTAAGAGGGGCAATGTCAATCTTGTGCATGGCTTACACTTACTCGAGGCGGAGTTAGCTCTATTAGATGGAAAGGATGAAAAGGCAGAAGCCAGTTACAAGCCTGCAATTGATGCTGCTACAACAAACGGTTTTGTCCAGGATCGAGCACTCTCACATGAATTGGCTAGCGCTTACTTTGCTAAGAAGGGTGACGAGTATTGGAGAGACTATCATATGGAGCAGTGTCAGAACAGCTACTTGGACTGGGGTGCTTATTCCAAAGTCGAGGCACTAAGAAATACTAGAGAGACTAATGTCTAGATGATGGCAGATGTAGAGCAAGAAAGAGGACTGTACTATTATTAGGTCTTTTGTGTCACTATTTGTTAAAATAAGTGAGGATCCTATCTCTCCTTCCTAGATCTTAACCAGACCTGTGAGCACCTTCCTTCTTCTCTAATTTGAATTTGACCCCGGATGTATCCATAACCGCTTAGCCTTTCGTTTCCTATATATTATTATGGTCATTTATCATATGAACAAGAGTTAGAAGATATTCCACACTTACACAATTATCACATGCATACACACAACAAGCA
>Ga0214477_100415_pt1 | contig 29633 bp, 20 predicted proteins | sample M1_20Mar14CPVII9_FD_165058 | JGI IMG/M metagenome (GOLD analysis project Ga0214477, IMG submission 165058) | Marine eukaryotic communities from Monterey Bay, California, United States - M1_20Mar14CPVII9sort6BwellC16 | ecosystem: Environmental > Aquatic > Marine > Unclassified | place: USA... | reverse complement strand
AATACTTATTGCAATATCTCAAGCTCGAGCAATATTTATTGCAATATATAAATACATTGCAATGCTTATTTACTCCAATTTATTGTAATATATTTATTTCCAGTATATTTTTCCCTAGGTGAGCTCCTCTCATAGTTGTGTGCCTCTTCTCATAATAATGCATTTCACTCTGATATTATTATATTACAAAGCAATATTGCAAACCAATAGTCTAATCGAATATATTTAATCGGTGTCGTCAATGCATTAGGCCGAGCACCTACAATACACCAGTATAGAAAACTCCAAGCACGGACAAGATGGGATATAAACAAAGCCGCCGCCGCTACAACAACAACAACAACAGCAACAGCCACTGGTACGACGAAGCAGTATATACTCTACAAGTATATTATCGACCTCAGCCATGGTTACAAGTCCTCGGATTCATCTACCCAATCATTCGATTTGCATTGCTATATATTAAATGCTTGGCATATGGTATTACATATGTAGTAGGCAGCACCATGACGAGTGTCATACTACTTCGGTACGCCTCGGCACTTGCATTGATTATGCCCATTTTGCTGACACCGATGTGCAGATGACCTGGGAAATCTTTCGGTATTACAAACAGTATGCTACCGTCGAAGAACTCACGTGGACAAATCCTTCTGTAGAGGAAGGAATGGCCAATGATACCAAAGAGCCTGCACATGCTTCTAAGAAAGCTCGTGCGCCGGATTTGAAATATCAGAGCCCATTTCCAATGAACCTCAACCGTCCATTCATCAGTGCTAGTCGAGCTCAAACTCTACGTAAGAAGTGGCAAAGTGATAACCAATGGGACAAATACACCAAGGGGAGAGATCTTCCGTCAAGTTACAAGTATGTTGCTGTTCACACCAAGAGTCATCAATGGTTATCGTCGTTGCCGAATGAACACGATCGTCCTTCTGGTTGTATCGTCGAGATTTCGTGGATGCTATTTGATGATGAAGAGAACTGTATTGAATCTAAACAGTATCTCCTCAAACCTCACGGGTATGACGAAATCAATCAAATGGCTACGAGGGAGTCTCATGGTATTACAACTGAATTGGTCAACAAACACGGCAGTAATGCAAATTCAGTTTTGAGTGAATTTATCACCATTCTCCAAAAGTTACCACAAGATGGCTTCATTATTGCACATGGTATGAAACGTGAGAACATCATCTTCGAAAATAGTCTTAACTCAGAGCAGTTGGTTGTATGGAAGGCAGCTTCAAAGTGTGATACATACGAGGACTCTTTGGTGAAGTATCTGCCAGATGATATCAAGAAGAAGAATACAAAACATCTCCAAAATATGAAATTTGGACTTCATATCTCGAAGTTGCATGGTTTCATTGGTGGTGATCAGGAGGTTAGTATTGATGTGTATATTGCTTATGCTTGTGTCCAGATGACCTGGGATATCTTTTCGTACTACAAGTTGCATGCATCGGACGCAGAACTTCGTTGGCAGCAATACAAACCAAGACCAAGGCATATGCTTCCCTCATCTGAAGGTGCTCGTCTTTGTGCAAAGAGGATGAAATATGGATTATAAGGATATCTGTTATGGAGTGATAAGAAGAGAGTAGAAGTAGTGAACTATTACAGCTACGGCATGTCTCATATTAGGTATGTGTATCCTTTCCTGCTGCCACTGCAATTGGACTCAGGGGCAGTAAATACTACTGCCCTATCTTCAGTTTCAGACATGGTAGCCGACCCACTGCTTCCTACCACATAGCACAGGGTAAACTGCACCCGCCAACGCGGGCATGCTTTAGATAAATATGTATAAGCTAGTAGTGCAAGGTTCGTGTTTAAGTAGTTGTGTCTTCTTCTTCCCCACCATCATTACCTATCATTAAAGAATCCAACTCAGCAAGTGCTAATTGTAACAGCTGTCTCTGTCCATCCTTGTATGCTTTGACGGATTCTGTCCGCATCAATTGATCAGTAGAGGAAGATGTATTATCACTACTTCTTTTACTATTACCACCCGACGAGGCGGTGCCAAATCCTTCAAGCTTCTTGGTCAACACCTCCTTAAGTATCTCCATCTCATCAATAGATACCATCGGACCCTCTTCTACACTGTCCAAGCCAATAATACTTAGTGCTCGATATAACTCATCCGGTATGACTCCCCGTTATCATCATCTATGACGGTATCCTCACTCCTCATGGGAATAAAATGCAACCTCCAAACTCACATCATACTAGAGGTAGAAAGATGTTGCAATAGGTTGTCTTGCAAGAAGAAGAAGTAGTATATTCATTATTAATAGGTGGCATAAGGTCAGACAGCTGTGTAGTCATTGTCTAACAATACCTGCAAAATTTACGAACACATCTTGTGCATTATTATATATATACACAGAGAAAAGTGGTTGATATATTCAATAAATCTTGCATTATAAGTATCGGTATCAATTGAGTATAGTCTCATATAACTATAAAGATTACATAAATTTACACAACAAAATAATTATGTCGAGCAATACATCAGCACTAGATGAGAATGAGGTGTTTGAGTATACGGGAAATGGTCAGACTGTATCAGACGATGTAGTTAGTGTAAGGTTTCATTCCAGTGTTGTTGAGGTTGAAGAGAAAGCATTTTACGAATGCAGTAAACTGAAGAAGGTAGTGTTTAATAATGGTCTTAAAATTATTGGGGATTGTGCATTTTGTGGGTGTATCAATCTGGTTGAGGTAGTATTTAATGATGAGTTACTTACAATTGGACAAAGGGCATTTTATGGTACGGCATTAGAAAAGGTCATATTACCAAAACATGTGAAAGAGATTTGCGATCTTGCATTCTATAATTGCAAAAATTTGAGAGAGATTGATCAAGCACCCCATACTCTCACAGAGGTTGGTACCTTTGCATTTCAATATTGCAATAGTCTGCGGAAAGTAGGCACACATTCATTCGGTAGTTGCCTGTCATTACAAAAGAAGTTAAAGTTATCCATCGTTTCAAAACGTTTTGAGAATATCATCCAATACCAGCCAGAAGTTATGACCAAGGTTGATGCGATCCTTGACGAGAGTAGGATCCTAGAAGAGGAAGAGGCACCGGCACCGATTGTGGATGATGGTGTTTCGGAGCTTTGGGATTTAAGACTTGTACTTCCCATTGAACAAATCAATGATCCCGACGGACAACAATGTGAGACGTTCAAATGTCAATTAGCAGCATGCTGCTTCTGGTCTTGCAATGTTGATCTTCCCCCATGGTATTGTTGCTTAGATTGTCAAGAAAAGGACTTCAACGGATGGCCTGCCAAGTTGAGGGATATTCCTCTCAGGGTTATGTCGAATGAATTACGTAATGCCATGATTCAGAGGGTATGTCAGACTTGTTTCCTTGGCATTTGACTATGTTATCGGCATTAAAACTTACACGTGCTTCTTTCTCTCTTCTAGTCAACTAAATGGTCGAAATATCCAGCACCTTTTCCCAATCCTCCAACCGGTGAAGAAGATATGGCGGTAGTTCCTTCTGACGTATCGGATAGCGGTGTAGAGAGGAGAGGTAGTGAGATCTTTGTATCTCCAGCTGTATTAGATGTGGCCAGGGGCACAGATTGGATATCTACCAAACAACGGCAGCTTGATCGGATTTCTAAGTCGATTGCCAATTATGAGATGAAAGAAGGGTTAACATTATTCGAATTGGCTTTGTGGAAAGCAAAGATTGAACAAGAAAATGGTACTAGCCCTGCCACCTGGAGTGCATGCCGTATTGAAGTACCCGGGCCAGTCAAGGCTACTATCCTACAGTATCTAGTGGAGGAGGTAGTAGATGAAAACTATGATGATATGAAAGGTATGCAAATTGAATTGAATGGTGATAACTACACATACGAATTCCCACTTGATGAAATCGCTACCTTTAGCCCATTTCCTCCATTGTGCTTTTGCTGTGACAAGAAGGCACGTACTGTGTGGTCAAACACTACCAATCGCTGGAATTTACGTCTACTATGTGAAAAGTGTTGCAAGAAGTAAGCATATAAGTGATCTATTTAGTTGTTACTGCTGCTTCTTCATCGTCTCCGTCATCATTACCTATCATTAAAGAATCCAATTCGGCGAGTGCTAATTGCAACAGCTGTCTTTGTCCATCCTTATATGCCTCAACAGACTCTACCCTCATCAACTGATCAGAAGTAGAGGATGTATCACTACTTCTCTTACCGTTCGAGGCAGTACCAAATCCGTCTAACTTCTTGGTCAACACTTCCTTAAGTATCTCCATCTCATCTATCGATACCATCGGTCCTTCTTCTACATTCTCCAAACCAATGATACTAAGTGCACGATATAACTCGTCTGGTATGACACCACCCTCGCTACTATCATCTTGTTGTTTGTCCTCTCCATCATCATCCATTCTACTTGGTAGCTTGCGGTGTAACGAGAACGGTCCAAGGAACAACACACCAAAGTCACCCTTGTCTGTATCAATTCGATGTGGCATATCATACTCCTTTACTAACTCAACCTGTGCTTGATACCTACTAATTTCTTGTTTATCATTTGGATTGGGTATACTTATCCCCAATACAATACCTTCTACTGAATCTAATACATTGTTTGGTATAGCAAACCCATATGTGGCTAATAACTCAAGATTACCCTTTGGCCCATAATTGTTGTATAATTCATCACCTTCTTTAATATTGACACAGCTTCGAAATCGTATACTTCTTGTTTGAGTAGAGGGATTGTAAACACTTTCCCATTGGACGGGATGGGCATTCTTGTGATCAATCATATCCATTAATGGTATTAATATTCCGAGGGTTGATCCGGGTATGTGTTGTTTTGATTGTTGAGATGGTAGCTTTGTATCTTCTGTTGGTTGCGGCGGTGGCTTTGAATCTTCTTCTGATTGATCTATTGATAAAGTTGTTATGATTGGGGCACGATATCCACCTAATTTAACACTAAGAACGGTATTACTATCATCCTTTTCTATGCCATCTAATTCTGACGATGGAGGTTGATACTTCTTCCGTCCCTGCCACCAAACACCCTCCTCGTCAATTAAACTGCGTGGAAATGATCTTGATATATGCATTGATCGTGCCCATAATACTGATGGAAATGTTCCTTGTCCATTGATTGAGAATGGTGGTAGTCTGATATCTTCGTCTAATGCAGTGGCAACTCGATTGTACTCTTCTTCTATTTGATTTAATGTTGTATCAATCTGTGTTGAGAGTGGTGTGCCTTGAAGCAATGTATCTCGTTCTTCTTTAGACCAACAACATGGATCTGGTCCCTCTCTTGGTAGTGATAATAGATAGGCATCATGTACTTGCTGCTGTGTTGGTTTAGTACTAGTATAGTCTGATGACGATGAATCGGTGTGTTTTCTCTTCTTACTAGATTCATCAGATTGTTGTTGACGTTGTTCAGCTTCTCTACCCATCACTGCCAATGCTATCCAAAATGCCATCCTCTCTTTATCAATCCTTTGCTGCTCAATATCTTTGTCACTACTACTATCACCACCAATACTAAGAACTTTTTGAGCAACATCACTACATTTTAATATATCCACGGGGTCCAATACATACTCGGCAGGCAATCCGTTAGATGGGCCAATGATATCACCTGGTGCTAATGATTTTGTTGCAATAACTTGGCGTTGTTGATTTGTGGTTGTATTGGTAATTATTGTAAAGTTGCTATTGTGATTTAGTATATTTATTAGATTGTCCATGATTGCAATGTTAATCTATCCAAATACCCGTCTCTTCTTTGTATATAACCTCCCTCTACAGTGATTTAGTAGGTTTATTAGATTGTCCATTGTAATATTAATCTATCCAATACCCGTCTCTTCTCCGTATATACATCCTCCCTCGCTCTCCTCTCTCTAGACTACCTCACATCTCATCACTCACGGTCAGTACGACAGTCAAATTTCTACCAATATACGAAATTATTTGGTATCTCTTTGTGAAAATATTTGGACGTGGAATATATTATGGATTTTATTAGGTAAATGTACGACGATAGCACCTTCACTATAGTGGTCATCGACGATTGTAATACGTCGACTAATACCAGCCGCCGTCACTAATATCGTTCATAACAACCTATTCAATGATTCTGTGCCGTTAGGTTGGGGTTTGCAAGTCTATTTAGAGGCTAAGCGGTGGCTATTCTCACCGTCTGTTTTATGCACCAAAAAATACAACCTATTTCATTGCAGTATGTGTACAATAAGAAGAAATGATACATGTAACACATATAAAATCGATATTAAAGTATTATATAACACTTTGGCAATTCTTTTAGTTGTTATAACTACCTACATTTGATGTGTCATCCCATTCTAATTCACTTTTTATCTTCTAAAATGTTCATAAAATTACCAATAACTGTATAGTACTACTCCTCATGTATTACACATATGCCTCCTAAAACATACAAATATCATACTCATATACTTGTTGATTGTTATGATATCCGGATTCATTATTTGACCGGCCATATGATGAGGTGTGACGTTGATTGCGAGCGGCCTCTGATATAATCAAATACCAAACTTTCATTATAACATGTGTCATCTGCTGGCCTAATCAACCACACACACCATATAAACAACACCAACCCTAACTGGAAGCATTATATTGTCGAATTTCATCGGGATATACAGCCCAATCCTTCAAAAGGTAGTCACCAATTAGAAATTGTTTGTAAATTCATGTCTCCCACCCATCAAAAATAATACAAATCGGAGTCTGTATGTCAGATAAACGACCCCCTGCCCATGATTATCCGGTCAAACCTCTTCTCCTATACTATATAGTTATTGTGTAATGTGTGTTTGGTGGTGGGTTATTGCATAGGGCGAGATACAACCTCAAGTCTACGCCATCCTGCTAATAATTTATTGTTGAATTATTGACAAAAATAGGTGGTAGGGCTGTCATATCATATGTTCTATACAGCCTGTCACCACAAATCCGTCGCTAATGATGTTGTTGAGGAGATAAGATGTTGGTTAGAGTGGAGACATCGATAGGAGGAGCCGCCGGTGGCAAGAAGGTGGCACATCATGCAATTTGCAACTCAATCGATTAGGTGGTAATCGTCATCTACAGCGGCCTAGACGGACTCGCTTGTAGCCACCGAGGTACAAAACTGAAGGTAAGGGTTACTAGTATTGTTGGATGTCATGGTTGCCTATTTGCATAGCGTTAGGAGGAGCAATGGCGGTGAATAGGGCTCATAGTAGGATGATTAGCCAAAAAGGAATGAGTTCCAACTTTTAAGGTACACAAGGCATAAAAAACTACAGTACGTACCTTTAAAATTGGTCAACTTTGACCATCGATATCTCATCAATGAAAAGACCTGAGCTGTAAAAACGTTATGCAGCAACCTCGTACAATATCTGAATAAGGTCGTTGCATAACGTTTATACAGCTCAGTCCGCATCGTCGTTGTGATATTACAATTCTCCCGACCTAATTTTGAGGGGCTTCTGTACGGCGAATGTATGAGTTCCTACGTAGAGGTGAGCTGACTAATTTAGTAAATTTACATTTTACGTAGTGCCCTGATGCCCCTTTATGTCAAAAAGACACGGTATCCTTTGCAAAACAACATCAAATGCCCAAGGCTTTGGATGGCGTTGGGCATCACAATAACAGTGGATATTGCTAGCAAATGGTATCACAAAAGACCCCTTTTCTAACCATCATAGTAGAACTCCCTTTTTCAAATTAAGTTGCCATAGTATCTCAAATTCAGTTGCAAAGTATACCACACAAAAACAAACACATCTTGTGCACTGTTTTCAATTAGGTAAGGTACACCTAATTAACCAATACTCTAGATCACAATCTACGCTCCTCTGTACATACCTGTGCATACATTAGGCACTATCTATCTAATGATAATAAGGACGCATTTTTGAGGTACTTTAGTCAGCTCGGTATCAAGTGATAGTTTTATATAAAGATTACAAAACATAACATATATAAACCCAAATTATGAGTGCGGTGTTCGAGTATACAGGAGAAGACTGCCATGTCCCTAAGGATGTTGTTGGTGTACGATTCCATCCTAGTGTCGTTGAAGTTCAAAATGATGCATTTAATGGTCGTAGTACTTTAAGAGAGGTAGTATTTAATGAAGGTCTGAAGAAGATTGGAGATAGTGCATTTGGCTTTTGCACCTCATTAGAAAGTATTATATTTCCCTCTTCAGTTACTGAGATAAGCATTTGCGCATTTGCACGGTGCTTAAGTTTAAAAGGGGTAATATTAAATGAAGGTTTACAGAAGATGGGGGCACATGCATTCAGTTGCTCATCATTGGAGAGTGTCACTTTGCCATCTACACTTGCAGAGATTACGGATTCCGTATTTAGCGGTTGTAATGATTTAAGGGAGGTAGTGTTTAGTGATGGACTAAAGAAGATTGCGGGTCATTCATTCCAAAGTTGTACTTCATTACAAAGTATTACAATACCATCAACTGTTACTGAGATTGGTGGATTTGCATTTATCCGTTGTAGAAATTTACGGGAAGTAGTGCTTAGTGACGGATTAAAGATGATCAAGACACGTACATTTGAAGGATGTACTTCATTACAAAGTATTACAATTCCTTCTACTGTTGATGAGATTTGTTCGTATGCATTTATGTATTGTGACAATTTACGGGATGTGGTATTAAATAAAGGATTACAGAAGATTGGAGATTGCACATTTCTGAATTGCTCTTCATTAGAACGTATTGCCATTCCTTCTACAGTAATCGAGATTGATGTTTATGCATTTAGTGGGTGTACATATTTGAGGGAGGTAGTTATACATAATGAGGAAATACATATCCGAGATAATTCATTTAACAGATGCACTTCATTGGAGAGATTTAGTTTTCCTGGCCTTTTAACTCGCTTGAATAATATCATTCAAGCAGGGCAAAAAAATATAGAGACCAAGATGGATGCTATTGTTACGGTAGAATGGAGAGGTGGAGAGCTTGTCATCCCTACCGTGAGCCGAGAGAGAGAAAACGCATTGGAAAGGTTGGATATTTTAGTAGAGGTAGACAAAGAAATGCTGAACAAGATTAAGGGGTTAATAACATATCATGAAATGAAGGAGGCCACGACACTATTCGAACTGGCATTATGGAAGGCAAAGATTGATCAAGCGGAAGAAGCAAATGACATCAACCGAGAAGTGTATCGTATAGAAGTACCTGGACCAGTCAAGGATACTATCTTGCAGTATCTATCATAATTGATTTAGTATACAATACTTTATTAGAGACATTTAGTATCTAACTTTTATGTAAGTATGTGATCTTTTTTATAACTCTTACCTATATACTACTTTGACTCTGGCTCTTCTTTGATGATCCCAGCATCATATAAAGCAGTCCACAAGTCTTCCCGTTTCTTCCAGATATCTGTTGTTTTTACTATCCAGTCTCGGTAACCTTGGTCTGTATCATTCCATTTCACACCATTAAACTTTCCAAAATTGAATATGTAATCTACTAAGGTCTCTTTATTCTGCTTATTATCAGACTGATCGACCTCGAGCTGTTTGTTTGGTGACACGTTAGGCTTATCTATTGATGAGTTTGGATCTTCCGAGACAAGACCAGCTTCGTGAAGAGCAATCCACAGACCAATTCTCTTCTCCCAGACTCCTTCTTTTATCACCCAATCACGATAGTCTTGAGGTACTTGGCCCCATTCCATACCATAATACTGACCAAAGTCAAATGTGTACAAGACTCTTGTACCTGCCTCTTTGTCTTTATCATCATCTTCTAATAACTCGGGGTTGGTGAGAGGTGCTTCATCGACAACATCATTCAGGTACAAGGCATTCCATAATGCCGGCTTCTTTTTATATACTTCCTCTTTGACAAGAAACTTGGTAATGTATTCGATTGGTATGTCATCTAAAGCTTCTCCTCTGTATTTCCCAAAGTCTAATTTGTATTTATGTTGACGTTCTACTCCACTTCTGGATGGTGATAAGGTCCTTCTAATTCCTTGAGATTTTCGAGCAAGTTGTAATGCCATCCAACCATCTATGGTTCCTTTAAATACAAAGTAGTCAACTTGCACAGAATCTTGCTGACCAACTCGGTGACACCTGTCTTCTGCTTGGGTCATTATACCTGGGCTCCAATCTAATTCAAGGAATACTACATGTGATGATGCTGTTAAAGTGAGGCCAACGCCGGCTGCTCTAATACTTCCGATGAAAAGACGGCAACTTGCATCATGTTGAAACCTCTGCACCGCCTCTGCACGAGCGTCACTGTCCATCCCGCCAATGATATGCACACAGGAACTTCCAAACTCCTCCACGAGCCCGAGAATGACCTTTCGATGATTTGCAAACACAACCACCTTCTCACATTGTATGTACTGTTTCAGTAGTTGAACCGCTGGTTCTAATTTGAGGTAAGAAGTATAGCTTCGTATACTTGCTAATGCCTGAAGTGCATCTTTTCCACTCATATCCTTCCCGATTCCATATCTTAACAAAGTAGCTCCTTCTCCAAATTCACCCAAACTCTCTTCGGAATCACTAGTTCTTCTTCTTCTTGCCGCTGACAAGTCAACACCATAGGTATCAAACGCATACTCCTCTTCCTTTGCAGTTGCCTCCTCAGATCCTTCTAATGTAACGACAGAATATAACTTTGGTGGTAGATCTTTCAACACATCCAACTTCTTCCTCCGTAACATGAGAGGTTTCATCAATTTCTTGAGCTGACCAAGATTTGATACCTCATTAAAACTACTACCCCATGATTTAGCAAATGCATAGTAGGGAGTACTATATTCATTCTTCCTTAGTGCCCAAAGTAATGGAAAGATTTCATTTGGTCTATTGAGAATTGGAGTTCCAGTGAGAAACCAAAGAAAACGAGATTGTATACCTCCAATACTACCTTCTTTAATACCCAATATAGCATTTGAACGTTGTGAACTATCAGATTTCAAATAATGTGCCTCATCACATATCAATACATCAAATCGTCCCTCTTGCAATGCATCCTGATGTTTATTACATATATCATAATTGACAATTTGAATCATCCCACGAGAGGAATTGAAATCCAATGGATCTGATTTAGATGCTGCTGATATTACATATACATTATTTTGTACAGTAAGGTATGTTGTATCCAACCATTTCTCTAATTCATCATACCAAACTGATACTACCGACTTTGGACATATAATTAGTATTCGACAATCTCTTGATGATATTTCGTCATTTATGAATAGATGATTTATTGCAACGATTGATTGTGCCGTTTTACCAAGACCCATATCATCTGCTAGTAGTAATCGTCGATCCGAAACAAGACGTGTAACACCATCTTCTTGGTAGGGAAATAATGATGGTCGAGTTGATGTATGTTGCTCATTGATATTTATATTAACATCACTTTGTGTAGGCTCAGTTGCATAGTAAGATGTTGGTCTGGCTGTTATTAATGGGGATATAGAATGATGATACAGTAGTAGACACTGATATATGGAGAAATAGAAGGACTTTTGTAGCAAACATTATCAACCATTAACCATGCAAGAAGAGATTGGTAGTCGAATAGTTTAGTTTTTAGTGCACAAGATGTGATTCAGAACTGGAAACTACCAGCGTCATCGATAGATTATGATTTAAACCTCCTGTCGTATATAATGCACTAACCACAACAACAATACAACCATATCATAGGCATTGAATATCGATCCTGTCTCTGTAGTCATCACCACACACATAATATTATCGATAAATGATAAATATTGTTGTACTTCTGACTTCTTGGGAGTTTTCAATTACCAATACATGAAAACTAATTATTGTTGCAAGTTGCAAGAACTGAAGAACTTCGTAGATAATACATAGGATAAGCACAATAGGATATAGAGCTTGTGGATAACGGCAGTCGGCAGAGACTCTCTTCTTAGTTCATATACATCCTGAGTATTCATATCCTGTCTAGAATTTTACATTGCAACAGTACCCCACAAAAAGGAACACATCTTGTGCATATTTCTAACTGGTGGTACACCGACACAATATCATCACATTATACTGTGTAATGCCTGTACATACACATACCCTTCTTTCTACTAACTAAGCACGGAATTGTTGAGCTACTTTAGTCAGTCATATCTCGGTATCAAGTGATAGTTATATATAAAGATTACCAAAATTAATACAAACAAAATAATATGGCAAGCCACACATCAGAGGATGTATTTGAGTATACAGGGGAAGACTGTCATGTCCCTAGGGATGTAGTTATTGTACGGTTTCATTCAAGTGTTTTTGGGGTACCAGCGAACGATCATACATTCAAAGGAACCGGTCTAAAAGAAGTAGTGCTCAATGAGGGCCTTCAAAAGATATGTATGTGGGCATTCAAGGATTGCAAATCATTAGCGCATATAGTTCTTCCATCTACTGTTACTGAGATTGGTAGTTATGCATTTCAATATTGTAATAGTTTGAAGGAGGTAGTGTTAAACGAAGGTCTTGAGAGAATTGGCAGTCATACATTTGAAGATTGCACGTCTTTACAGAGTATCACGATCCCTTCTACTCTGACTCACATTCATAGGGAAGCATTCAAAGGCTGTAGTAATTTGAGGGAAGTTGTATTAAAAGAAGGGCTTGTCATGATTGGATTTGGTGCATTTGAAAAGTGTGCTTCATTGGAAAGCATAACGCTACCATCATCTGTTACCAAGGTTGAAGGAGGTGCATTCGCTGGTTGCAATACTTTGAGAGAGGTAGTGTTGAATGAAGGATTACAGAAGATTGGCACATTATCATTTATTGGTTGTTATGCATTGGAGAGTATCACTCTTCCTTCCACTCTATTGATGATATAGAGACTGGTACATTTTATCATTGCAATTCTCTGAGGGAAGTAGCACTGAATGGGAATGAGAAGATTCAGGAGACTGCATTTGCAATGTGCTCCTCATTAGAGAAGTTCACCTTTCCCAGAATTTCATCACGTCTGACGATTATCATTCAAACTGGTCATTATCCGAGAGTTGGGGCAAAGATAGACGAGGTCCGTGGGAGAGTAGAATGGAGAGATGGCGAGCTTTTTGTAAGTGTTACAGGAATGACTATTGGTAGAAATTGGAATACAATTAAAGACCGCCTTGAACAGATTGTCAGTTGGATTGGGTACTACGAAGTAAAGGAGGCTACGACATTGTTCGAATTGGCTCTGTGGAAGGCAAAGATGGATCAAGTGGACGATAGTAACCCTATTAATCGAGAGGCATACCGAATGGAAGTGCCAGGACCAGTTAAGGATGCTATCCTGCAGTACCTTTGATATGGGAAAGGAGTATACACAATATATTAGTGTTTGAAACGTGCATAAGTATATAGTAGCTACTATCCAACTATGACTACATATGACTAATGACAATAAATAGTGCACAAGATGTGTACTTTTTTATACAAGTTTCTGGAGCATTACAACACACCACCTCCTCGGACTAGAAACCCAATTAAAATTCTTGATAACAATGAGGAATGGCCACGCTCCCATATCTTTACCCAACTCTCGAGCTCAAAGGAGTTCAAGCCCCAGCGGACTATGGTATCTTATTTCATCGGGGATGTTGCAACGCCCGCTCATTATGTTACCACCTCACAACCACACGCCCCCGGTACTGCCCCCTAGCCCCCATTCCGTTGGTTTTTTCATTGCGCTGGCTTTCGTTTGTTCAAATTAAACTAAAAATCAAACATCTAACTCAGAAGTAAGAAGGTGCATCATAAGTATCATTGCAATAAGGCGACGGCTCATATATATACGCCTGTAGAATAGATTAATTAATACACTAGCCAAAATATATATAGTATAGTATGATGACAGCGGCTACTACTCCAACTACCCCAACACCAAAACAGATACGTCGTCAACAGCGTCAATCATCACCAACCTACTCTGACTTTGTTGTATTCAACAACAATAAAGATGCAATGATGAATACCCCCAATACAGTGATCGATACTACACCATTAGAAGACACCGACGAATGGACATCATTCAATCATCCAACCGATTGGAAAGTTACATCATCAACTAAATCAATCGCCACTGTGAAAACAGCCGACGATGATGATGAATGGACACTCTTTGATGATCAATCTACAGCATTCAATACTGCCATGGGTAATGATATTGTTGATAAGACTACCATTATTATGAGTACTACCAAATCATCATCGTCATCTGTTAACGACGGTAGTACTACCGGCGGTAGTACCACATGCAACAGTACAACACAACGATCAGTAACCACTCCATCGTATACTGAAAAAGAGTATGATATTGATACATTAGTTCGTATCAAACAAGCCGCCGCCGCCCAACAAAAAGCAGCTCAACAACAAAAGCAATCGAAACATACAAGAAGTACATCATCAAGTTCATTAGCAGCAGCCTCAGCAGCGGCATCGGTAGGATGTGGAAGTAAAGCATCTATACAATCTATATTACGTAAATCATCCTATACTGCTGATGCTAATAGTAGTAAGTCAAAGGCATCAGGTTCGGTAACGTTTGATTCAGTAAAATCTAAAACATCTACATTCATGGAAGAGTTGCAAACTACCTGTGGACAATACTTCTGTAGCCGTAGCCGTGGAAGCAGTGGTACTGTTGGCATTAATGATATACTAACGGGTAAATGTCAAGATTTACTATTAACAAAAGATGAACGTAAGGTTGATGTTGACTACACATTCTTGGGTAAGGTAATTAGTTGTGCAACGTTGAATATACCATTTGATGAATGTGGTGGTTGTGGTAGTAGTGGAATGATGGAGGATGATGAGGATACTGCTGTTAGTACCTTGACGGAGATTCGATGGAGTGATGATGTGGTAAAGAAGTAGATTTGTTGGATATATGAGATGGGGTTTTGAAAGTTTTGGGGGTGGTCTTTTCGTATCGAGTTTAAGGATACGGAGGGCTGTCAGTGATAAGGATGATGTTGTTACTTATGTGTATTAGGAAGACTATGTTTGTGTGTAGATGAGATATGATTCAGTGGTATATGTACTGTACCTTCCTTTGAGTTTAATGAAGAGCGGGTTCGTATGTATATGCTACTTGTTAATATGGTTTGTCTTCTTCGAGTTTAAAGAAGAGAGATAACATATGATATGATCATTTGGTTGTGGGGACTGTGTAACGAATGCCACACATAGACATAGATATAAGAGTGAAGTAGTTTGATGTGATAATAGACAATCAGAGGACTTCTTCGTATATATACGTATACTTATAATACATTAGATGGTAGACAAGCACATATATAGGAATAGATGTGTACAACATAATACACCAAGATGGAAAACGCATCTGTTTTCACTAGGAAGTACAACACATGATGTGCATATATAAAGGGTTCTTCATATGTATAGACGCCACCAACTTCTATCATCTATCTCTCTTGACACTATGTATCTATCTGTATCTATCTCCTGCCTCATTGTCAGCGAGCATTGCATCTCCCAAAGGATACCGACCGTTGGTTTAAAGTCACTTCAAAGAAAAGCTGCTTCGAAAGACACTTTTTGAACCCTAAATTTCAAAGCAAGCATGCCATGTAGACTTAGCCTACATCATAACAACATGGCAGCAACGACAGCAGTAATATTATTAGAATTGTTAGTGTTAATAGTAGTTGGTGATATTGATCTATTTGAGCATAGGAACATCGAATAAGCGAGTAAGATAGCCGAGCAATTGACATTTTGCAATTCTATCAATAAAACGTAACTCTATTCCCATTGAAGAAAAATTGCAATACAATAGTAACAACTCTCTAAATATATAAAGGATGAAGATGCTACGTCGTCATTCATCAGTCACTACCACGCCCACTAAAGAAGAAGAAGAGGACTCTACTAAAATTACGGCAGCACTATTAACAGATGATAATATAGCAATCGATTATACCATATCACCATCTCGTTCGTATGTACCCCTCGATAACGAGGACAACGATGTTGCAACGGGTGGTAGCGGCGGCGACGGTTCACAGGATGTGAGCTTGAGCTGCAGTCGTTCAATAATTGTAACACAAAGTGCTAATAAACCAACTCTACTCACCCGTTCTCAATCAACACCAACCACCATCCCTTCACACAGCACCAACACTAACAATATCGCAACAACCAAAACAATTGGCACCATAAACAATACACTAACCCTAAAAACATTCGATACCAATACTTCCACACCTAAACGCTCTACTAAAATATCCGAAGCATACATTAAAATTAACAACATGGCAAGTCAAATTAAACATAGTCAAAAGTTAATTGAAGAACAAGAAAGTATTGATAGGGATAGTTTGTGGGAGGTTGTTAAGAAGATTGATAATGGTGCTACTACTTCTAATAATAAGATGGTAGATGGCGGTAATAATATGGAAAGTAAGCTTGATACCACAGCCGAGACTGTGCCAAATAATGAGGAAGAGGGTGGAGAAGGTGCACCGAGCTTAGAATGGACAGTCGATTGGAATCTATGCAATACATCCAATACCTTCTCAGCTAATCCCTGTGGAGGCGGTGGTACTAATTCGAACTGTGCACCTTCCAACAATCTATGCGGAGCCAAGGAGTGTTGGGATAATGTATTTGATAATGACGTCTTTGCTTGTAATGACTTCTTTGATTTGAATGCCACCAACAGTAACAAGGCTGATATCAACAATGCAGCCACGCCCAACAACAATGTTAATAACAAGAACGGACAAGTAGTTCAAATTGCAGAAGAATACAATGAAGTTATTGAAATTAATGACAAGGTAGCCGCTGATATATCTGCCGGTAAAGATGTTGATGGTAGTATGTCACAATCATTAGCGGTTGTGGAATGGTTAAAGGATGAATATATGGCATCTATTGGTGCCTCTGAAATTGATAATGAACAAGAGAAAGAGGGGACAACCATAGGAGATGAATTCAAGGGAAAGAAGGAATTACCATCATCACCAACCTCAGTACTAGACTGTGCCGTACAATCCTCTCTTTCCTCCTCCGTAGCAGAAGTTACTTCAGCTATATCTTCAATGCCAACATCAATGTGTAAACAAGAAACAATCGTATCAAGTACAATAGCATGTTGTGGTGTTTTCGATAGTATTGTACAAATACCACAAAGTTTTAATGATGTTGTTACCTGTCAATTATTCCCTGAATCGAGTGATAATGATGATGCTATTCCAAAGTCGGATAGTGGAGGTGAAAAGGTTGCAAGTAGTGAGGTTAAAAGTGATGAGGGAGTAGAGGGAGAAGTTGCAAGTGATGAGGTTGGAAAGGTTGATGATTATAAGATGGTATCTAGTGAGGAACTTGGACTAAAGCTACCACCGCCAAAAGAAGACAGTGATTCATCCGGGTGTGATTCAGTTGGTGGTTTGTGTGAGAATATAGATCAAGTATTTATTAGTGAGGATGATGAGGATGTTATTGTTGATGATGATAATAGTCAACCATCGATATAGACGTGTGATTGTCTGAGGGATGATAGTATGCCGAACTTAATGGCAGATTATAGTTCCGAGGAGATGGTGATTGTATATGTATGTTTAACGACTTTGTAATTGTTTCCCTGACAGGCATAATGCATCACTGTATTGCCCTTACTATCACGAATGTTCAATAACTTATTGTCTAATCCTACCATATGTTTTACTACTTCCACCGATGCGTATTGACATGCCAATCGAAATGGGATGTCACCCTCGTCGTCAGGTGTGTAAATTGTACTAACGATACCAGGAAATACTCTAAAAAGAGTCATGATTTTGTTTGTGTTATTCTTCTCCTCATCAAAACGATACCAGGGAATAGGTGAACCATATGTTGTGATGTTGGCATTATTTCCCAGCCTTTGCTTCAACGTATCATGAAGTAGAAACTGAATCCTATCAACATCCAATCCTCTAGGGTACATCCGTTTCAACTTGCTAATGGCATCGTGAGAAACCTTTCCTCCCATAGCCTTACGAATAGGAAGAATCGCTTTTTCTTTTTTGTACTGTATCCATACAAACGTCATGCACGAAGCAGCGATTATAATAGCCCCTGATGTAACACACTTCATAAATCTTTCATCGCTACTAGTACAGTAACATGCCACAAGAAAGATGCCAAAGTACACACCCACCAAGCCTGAAACAAAGTGGCACATGAAATCATGTCTGTTTCGGTACAGATCCATTCTTTCACGAGTCCAGATCCTCTTAATCAAATAAGATTCTCTCCTCATGCTTCCTAGGTAGGTTTCATACCAATCGTCATACCAATCGAATTCAAATTCATCTAAGACCATCGTCGACCAGGGGATGCTTACAGCAATCGGAAATATAAGTATTCTAATATTACCGACCAATACTACTAATCCAACAAAGAATGCAACTGAAATATAGAATACTTGTATATTAATTGCATCATAATTCCCACGATATCCCGACAAAAGCAAGGAGATGACAAATGCCCATAGTGCTGACAATATTATTATTGGGAGTGTTGCAAAAGTTAGATATGTCTTTGCTTGTTGAAGACCTTGCCATATAATCCAAAGTAGCATAGCATATATACCAATGCAAGCCCATAAAAAGCATACCGATTTGCAGAAGGCTGTCCACAGACGGCTAGCCTTTTGACGGATGATGTCCAACATGATATCGATTATTCTATAATTATTGTATATATTAACCAGTGTATGCGTGTTTACGTATGTGGTTTGGTATAGGACTGAATATATGTAGTGTATTATACTCGAACTTTAACCCACTTTAGCAGCCTATACTATATTGTGAGTTGTACCGATTATGTGTGTGTTCAGCATAGAGGGTGATTGGTATGGGTGAACCATCAAAAGAATTTTTCATTGATGTGAGAGGCAATCCGCTACTTACCACTTGACCCCTGCAAACTATATATACAAATCTACTACTACTTATTCTTTACTAAATATCTATGCTCTCTATCTATATCTCATTCCTCTAATCCGCGACCGTACCAGCCGCCAAGCAATCTTATCTTATAATATATCTACTTTTGACAATATCTTGAAGTTTCTAGAGAGTTGTTTGATAAAGTTCCATAAAGTTTCAATTTATGCAAAGATTAGAAGTACATAGGACGACGTCGATAGCTCAATTCACTGACGGCAGCCTGCACTGACCAGCGTACCATTTGTTAGATCTGCTTCTTACCTTTTAGAAACACAGATATATGATATATGAATCAAAGAATTGACTTCGTATTGGCCGGTCAAAAATATACGCATAATACTACGTCATTAGTTACTCCGCGATAGACTACTTACCTAGGACGAATGACATATCGTAGAGACTTAGGGACACATCGTCGTCGAGGATTCTTTATCTTTATGACAAGTATACCACTCATGGTAATAATCTTGATTAATGTTGCAACACAGATCAGCCGATTAGATTTCATCCCTGCATTACTAACAGAGCAGAACGTCAGTACTGCTGATAATCATACTAATACTAATACTACGGAATGGATTGATACTCGTATTGAATTCATACATATCGGAAAAACTGGAGGTATGACAATAGTAAAGTCGTTCAACTTGCGGAGAAAAAGAAATGAAGTGAAATGTATAATGGCCAAACTACGTAGTACTAATGCCACAGACGATATCACTTCTTGCAATACCAATCGGATAGGTGATTCAAAGATATACAATCATACCATTGGGCATTATCATATGCACGGTGCCGATATGAAGAAAGATGAGAAGGAGTGGTTACTACAGAATTCAAATACATTCCTGTATACAATCCGTGAACCAATTGCACGTATTATATCTGCATACAATTATCATCGAGAAGAATATAACACAATGGATAATTACAAATTGAAGTATAAAAGATTTGTTGATTGTTTCCCATTGGGTATTAATGATACGGTCAATATACTAAGGACAAGGATTCCTCATAACAATACTGAAAAACAATGTAGAATATTAGGCGAGAATGTATTGAAAGGTAAAACTTTTGGTGGAGGGCCACACTTTAAACTCAATTACAACTTTTATAATGATTATACAATTAAGAAATACATAAATCATTCAGTGGCAGTGATAAGAACAGAGTATATGTGGGACGATATTATTAACTTAGAACAGGCTCTTGGTGGATCGGGAGACTTCAAGAATGTTGGATTTAAGCATTCTCATGGTAGTGTTCCATACCAAATACAATTTATCTATGCTGTTTGTTATACGAGGATATTGAGATATATCAACAGCTCATATTGAAATCGATCAATTTAAATGGATTGCAAAAGAGAGAGTCATTATCTAACTTGATGACAACTTGTCAGATCAAGAAGATAGGAATAGACTTGTTGGACGAGCCGTTCTCCTGGAAGGCATATTCAAAGTCAGCTACATGCAATAGGACTAATATCATAAAGTAAGCGAATCCAATTGAACTAAGTAATAGGAAAGTATGTGATGCCGGTATGTTTTAAGTTTAACTAGAGGTACTTGAGAATAGTATCCTTGACTGGTCCAGGTACTTCTATACGATAATCAGCGAGGTTATTGGCAGCGTCGTGCAACTGATCTATCTTTGCCTTCCACAAAGCTAACTCAAACAATGTCGTAGCCTCCTTGATTTCATAGTACCTAACCAATCTAACAATCTTGCCCAGCGTTTCTTTATCTACCTCTACTGCAGTTTCAATTGTTCCCCATTGATCTTCTATTAGTTCTATTTGACGATGTATAGAAGGGATGACAAGCTCGCCGCCTCTCCATTCTACTGCAGAAATATCATCTAACTTGGCCTCTATATCTCTTTGCCCTGCTTGAATGATAATATTCAAGCGAGTTGAAAGGCTAGGGAACTTGAACCTCTCTAAAGCAGTGGAGGAGAATGCACAGTGTCCAATTTGTGGCAAACTACCGCGGTTGAATATTACCTCTCTCAAGTTAGGGCAGTTGTTAAATGCATACTGTTCAATCTCATCAACAGTAGAAGGTATTGTAATACTATCCAATGAGGTGCATCTGTCAAACACACTCTTTCCAATCTTCTTTAATCCATCACTAAGTCCTAACTCTCTCAATCTATGGCAACCCCAAAAAGCTTTAGGTTCAATATCATTAACAGTAGACGGTATAGTAATGCTTTGTAATGATTTACATCCTCGGAATGTTTGTTTTTTGATCTTCTCAATCCCATCACTTAACACCAACCCCCGTAAATTTGTGCAACTATTAAATGCATACTCTTCAATCTCAGATACGGTAGATGGTATTGATATGGTTTCCAATGACGTACATCCCTCAAATGAAAAGTTCCCAATCTTATTTAATCCATCATTGAGCACTACCTCCCTTAAATTGTCACAATACATAAATGCACCACGACATAGCTCTGTGACAGTAGAAGGAATTATAATACTTTGTAAAGATGTACACTGATTGAATGCGCTTTCCCCTATCTTTATCAAGCCCTCATTTAGCAATACCTCCCTTAATTGACTACAATTTCTAAATGCACGTTCGCCAATCTTTGTAACAGTAGATGGAATTGTAATTCTTTGTAATGAGTTACACCCATCAAAGGCAAATTCTCCAATCTCTCTGAGACCATCGGTTAATTTAACTTCTATCAAACTTTCACAACTAGCAAATGCATACTTGCCAATCTTGATTAAAGTAGAGGGTATGCTGATACTCTGCAATGACGAGATGCCTTTGAATATATAATCGTCTACCTCAACAACACTTGCATGAAATCGTACACTAACTACATTCTTTGGGACAGACTGTCCGTTCCCTGTATACTCGAACACTGCACTCATAATTTATGTTAATGTTAGGTGATATAATCTTTCTCTATAACTATTACTTGATACCGATATACTGGCTGACTAAAGTAGCCCAACGATGACGTGTCTTATTATTAGTAGGTAGATGGTACGTATATATGTGTATACACGGGCTTGTACAGAGGCGTAGATTATGATGATTGATTAGCGGTGTACCTTAATAAATTAAAAGTGTACACAAGATGTGTTCTTTTTTGTGGTGTACTATGCAACTTAATTTGAGACACTTAATTTGAAGAATAAGCTGTTGACACTATCTGATAGGAATATCTAATGTCATTGTGATGATGCGCCCACTACGCGCTGCCATAATTTGATGGTATTTGAGATTTTAGTAAGGATACCGTATCTTTTTGTTTGCTTGATATTGATATACTTTAAATGCCATGGCGTTAGTTGTCTATTCTCTACATGGTTGATACCAATGAATGTATTATTATAATTATGAAGTCAATTTGACACTGCTAGTTGCGCAGCTCACAGGAAATTGCAAAAGTACACATCTTGTGCACAAAAACTTAACTAAGGGCATGGAAGATTAGAAGATGATGAATGATGATGTTTGCTACAACAAAAGTACTTCTATTTCTCCATATATCAGTGTCTACTACTGTTTCATCATTCTGTCTATTATCCCCATCAATTACAACTAGACCAACATCTTACTATGCAAACAATCCCACACAAAGTGATGATAATATAAATATCGAGCAACTTACAACATCAACTCGACCATCATTATTTCCCTACCAAGAAGATGGTGTTCAACGTCTTGTCTCAGATCGACGATTACTACTAGCAGATGATATGGGTCTTGGTAAAACAGCACAATCAATCGTTGCATTAAATCATCTATTCATAAATGACGAAATATCACCAATCGATTGTCGAATATTAATTATATGTCCCAAGTCGGTAGTCTCAGTTTGGTATGATGAGTTAGAGAAATGGTTAGATGCAACATATCTTACTGTACATGATAATGTGTATGTAATATCAGCAGCATGTAAATCAGATCCATTGGATATTAATTCCTCTAGTGGAATGGTACAAATTATTAATTATGATATATGTAATAAACACCAAGATGCATTACACGAGTGTCGATTTGATGTATTGATATGTGATGAAGCACATTATTTGAAATCGGCTAGTTCACAACGTTCAAATGCAATATTGGGTATAAAAGAAGGTAGTATTGGTGGTATAAAATCTCAATTTCTTTGGTTCCTCACCGGGACGCCAATTCTCAATCGACCAAATGAAATCTTTCCATTACTTTGGGCATTGAGGAAGAATGAATATAGTACTCCATATTATGCATTTGCCAAATCATGGAGTAGTAGTTTTAATGAGGTAGCAAACCTTGGTCAACTCAAGAAGTTAATGAAACCGCTCATGTTACGGAGGAAGAAGCTAGATGTGTTGAAAGATCTACCACCAAAGCTATATTCTGTTGTGACACTAGAAGGATCGGAGGAGGCAACTGCAAAGGAAGAGGAGTATGCATTTGATACCTATGGTGTTGATTTATCAGTGGCAAGAAGGAGAAGGAGTAGTGATTCGGAGGAGAGTTTGGGTGAATTTGGAGAAGGAGCTACTTTACTAAGATATGGTATAGGGAAGGATATGACTGGCAAGGAAGCTCTGCGGGCATTGGCAAGTATACGAAGTAGCTATACTTCTTATCTCAAATTAGAACCAGCGGTCCAACTACTGAAGCAGTACACTTTATGTGAAAAAGTTGTTGTGTTTGCAAATCATCGAAAGGTAATCCTTGGTCTTGTGGAAGAGTTTGGAAGTTCATGTGTACATATCATTGGTGGTATGGACAGTGACACTCGTGCAGAAGCGGTACAGAGGTTTCAACATGATACAAGTTGCCGTCTTTTCATTGGAAGCATACGAGCAGCTGGCGTGGGCCTTACATTGACAGCATCATCACATGTAGTATTCCTTGAATTAGATTGGAGCCCTGGCGTGATGACACAGGCAGAAGACAGATGTCACCGAGTTGGACAGCAGGATTCTGTACAAGTTGATTACTTTGTCTTTAAAGGCACCATCGATGGTTGGATGGCGCAACAGCTAGCTCGAAAATCTGCGGGTATAAGACGAACACTGGCACCATCTAGATCAAGTGGAGAAGAACGGCAACATAAATACAAATTAGACTTTGGAAAGTATAGAGGAGAAGCTTTAGATGATATACCAATCGAATACATTACCAAGTTTCTCGTCAAAGAGGAAGTATATAAGAAGAAGCCAGCATTATGGAATGCTCTGTATTTGAATGATGTTGTCGATGAAGCACCTCTCACCAACCCTGAGTTATTAGAAGACGATGACAAAGACAAAGAGACAGCTACTACTGCAGTTTTATACACATTCGATTTTGGTCAGTATTATGGCATGGAATGGGGTCAAGTACCTCAAAATTATCACGATTGGATAATAACAAAAGGAGTCTGGCAGAAGAGAATAGGCCTATGGATTGCTCTTCATGAGGCTGGTCTTGTCTCGGAAGACCCAAACTCATCATTAGAGAACCCCGAAGTGCCACGAAACAAACAGCTCATGGCCAATCAGTCTGATAAGAAGGAGAGCAAAGAGGCCCCAGTTGATTACACATTCAATTTTGGAAAGTTTAATGGTGTTAAATGGAATGATACTGACCAAGGTTACCGAGATTGGATAGTAAAAACAACAGATATCTGGAAGAAACGGACTGACTTATGGATTGCATTATATGATGCCGGCATCATAATGGAAGAGCCAGAGTCATAGTAGTATATAAACTCATATAAAACAATGTAATTGTATATCTACTAAATGCAATTATGATAGATACTGTAAGATAGTATCCTTCACCGGTCCAGGAACTTCAATTCGATTTACATCTCGGTTGATGTCATTTGCCGCTTCCGCTTGGTCAAGATTTGATTTCCATAATGCCAATTCAAACAAGGTTGTCGCCTCCTTGATTTCATAGTAACTAATCAATTTGATAATCTGATCGAGACTTTGTTGTACTCCAATCACTACCTCGGCCATAGTCGCAACAGATACAAACAGATCACTACCTCTTCTTTCTACTGTTCCACGGACTTCATCTATCTTTGCCTCAACTCTTGGATAATGACCAGTCTGAATGATTTTGCTTAGACGATTTGAGATACTGGGATATTTGAATATAGATAATCTAATACAACGAGTAAAAGAACATCTCTCAATCTGTAATCTCTCGCTATGTATAAATACCTCCCGTAAGTTCCTGCAATCTTGAAATGAATAGTCGCTAATATGTGTAACTGTGGAAGGTAAACTGACGGTAACCAACGCTATACAACATGCAAATGCACTATCTCCAATCGCCTGCAACCCCTCATGAAGTTTTACCTCCCGTAAATTCACACAATATTGAAATACACCGTTACTAATATATGTAACAGTGGAGGGTAAACTAATGGTAACCAATGCAGAACAACTATCGAATGCGTTTTCCCAAATCTCTTTTAGGCCGTTGTTAAGCAGTACTTTCTTCAATCTATTGCAATATTCAAATGCCTTATATCCAATCTCAATTAAAGTAGAAGGACACGAGATACTTTCCAAAGATGTACAATTATGAAATGCAAATCGGCCAATCCTTTGCAATCCTTCATTTAATACTACTTTCTCCAAATCTTTGCAATCAAAGAATGTCGTATCATTAACCTCGATAACATCAGGATGAAATCGTACGCTAACTACATCCTTAGGGATACTCTGTCCTTCTCCTGTATACTCAAACACCTCATCAGCTGATATATTACTTGTCATATTTATATATATTATATATAATTAGACCTCAGTATTGTTTGTTGTGTAGGTAAATTGTAAATTAAAAGTGTGCACAAGATGTGTACTTTTTTTGCGTAGGGTATTATTGCAACTTAATTTGAGATACTATTGCAACTTACTTTGAAGAATAAGGGAGGTATATGTCTGTTAGCTGTTGACACCATTGATAGCAATATCCACTGTTATTGTGATGCACCAAATGTGGGTGATTGGTAATATATACTTTATGGATACCCCGTATCTTTTCGACATAAAGCAATCATGATGGTTAGAGTCGAGACGTGATATATCAGATTATAGAACATAAGTAGTAGAAGAGACGGCATATTGGATAGATCAAGATTTTGCAATGGACAATCTAATAAACCTACTAAATCACAATAGCAACTTTACAATAGTAACCAATAATACCACCACAAATCAACGTCAAGTTATTGCAACAAAATCATTAACACCTGGTGATATCATCGGGCCTTCTAACGGGCTCCCTGCCGAGTATGTTTTGGACCCTGTGGAGATATTAAAGTGTAGTGATGTTGCTCAGAAAGTTCTTGGTATTGATGTTGGTATTGGCTGTAGTGACAAAGATGATGAAAGTATAGATTATGAACAGCAGAGAATTGATAAAGAGAAGATGGCGTTTTGGCTAGCTTTTGCAGTGATGGGTAAAGAGGCTGAACAGCGGCAACAACAAACTGCTGAATCTAGAAAGAAGAGAAAGTATATCGATTTATCATCAGATAGTACCGCACCAACACAACAAGAAGTACACGATGCCTATCTATTATCACTACCAAAGGAAGGACCAGATCCATGCTGTTGGTCGAAAGAAACACGAGATACATTACTAAAAGGTACGCCACTCTTAACACAGATTGATACAACACTAAATCAAATACAAGATGAATACAATCGAGCTGCCAAAGCATTAGAAGAAGATATCAAACTACCACCATTCTCAATCAACGGACAAGGCACTTTTCCATCAGTATTATGGGCACGATCAATGCATATCTCACGATCATTTCCACGTAGTTTAATTGATGAGGAGGGTGTTTGGTGGCAGGGGCGGAAGAAGTATCAACCTCCATCTGAATCAGAACAAGTAGCAGATACAGGAAGTACCACAGAATCAAGAGATATAGAAAAGGACACGAACAATACAACAGAAGTATCAAGTGATAGTACCACCGTTTTTAGTGTCAGATTGGGTGGATATCGTGCCCCAGTTATTACAACACAACAATTAGATCAGTCAAAGGAAGAAAAGTCAAAACCGCACCCACAAATAGAAGAAGAATCAAAGCAGCAACCACAATCTCGACAACCTCTACACATACCTGGATCAACCCTCGGCATACTAATACCACTAATGGATATGATAGATCATAAGAATGCTCATCCTGTTCAATGGGAAAGTGTTTATAACCCTTCCACTCAAACACGAAGTATACGATTCCAAAGTTGTGTAGAAGTCAAAGAAGGAGATGAACTATACAATAATTATGGACCAAAAGGCAATCTTGAGTTACTAGCCACGTATGGGTTTGCTATATCAAACAATGTATTGGATTCAGTGGAAGGTATTGTATTAGGTATTAGTAGTATACCAAACTCTGAAGATGAACGAGAAACAGGTAGATATCAAGCACAAGTTGATTTAGTAAAGGAGTATGACATGCCACATCGGATTGATAAAGACAAGGGTGACTTTGGTGTGTTGTTCCTCGGTCCATTCTCTTTGCACCGCAAGTTATCAAGTAGTACGGATGATGATGGAGAGGACAAACTACAAGATGATAGTAGCGAGGGTGGTGTCATACCCGATGAGTTATATCGAGCATTAAGTATAATTGGTCTAGAGAATGTAGAAGAAGGACCGATGGTATCTATAGATGAGATGGAGATACTTAAGGAGGTGTTGACAAAGAAGCTTGAAGGATTTGGTACTGCCTCGGCAGATGGTAAAAGAAGCATCCTCTTCTGCTGATCAATTGATGAGGGTAGAATCCGTCGAGGCATACAAGGATGGACAGAGACAATTGTTGCAATTAGCACTTGCCGAGCTGGATTCTTTACTGTTGGGTAATGATAGGTAATGATGATGAGGAAGAAGAAGTAGACTCAGTAGCAAATAAAATATAAATCTACTTATTTCTTACGATTATGTCTTGTTACTACCAATTGACTGTCTCGTTATTTCCTCCCATTACCAAAGGTACTGCATAACAGCATCCTTGACTGGTCCTGGCACATCAATACGGCATGCATCTCGGTTGATATGATGATCTCCTTGCTCAAGTTTTGCCTTCCACAATGCCAATTCAAATACGATTGTACCTTCCTTGATAGTTTCATAGTAGGTTATCAAACGATCAATCTTGTCGAGACTTCCTTTAATTGTCTCGCCTTCCTTTTCGGCTCCTGCTGCTTCAGCAGATGCGAATAGTTTACTACCATTCCTTTGTAATAGTGGATCCCTGATTGCATCGATCTTACACATAATATCCATTTGACTCAGAGAAGCAGCTGGAATATTATCCAGGCGTGTCGAAATGCTTTGAAAATTGAAGATTTGATTAGAGCAATCGTTAAATACTTCACTTAGTTTCATAAGCTGCTTATCTCCATTGATATTCACTTCCTTCAGATTGATGCATCCTTCAAATGCAGCATACCCAACCACTCTGAGAGTAGATGGGAAATCAATACTAGCCAACGATTTGCAATGTAAAAAAGCCTCCTTTCTAATAGTCTGAAGTCCCTCTCCGACGACTACCTCCTTCAATCTCGTACATCCACAAAATGCTTCGGTTCCAATTTCAATAGTAGTAGAGGGAATGATGATACATTCTAGTGTTTTGCAACAATAGAAAGAATGAAACCCAATCTCATCTATACCTTCATTCAAAACAACTTCTTTCAGCATATTACAATAACGGAATACTCCCACTCCAATAGACGAGACAGTTGATGGTAAATTGATACTTTTCAGTAGTTCACAATCACTAAATGCATATTCTCCTATCGATTGTAATCCTTCATTGAGTACGACATCCGTCAACTGTTTGCAATCTCGAAATGCATTATTATCAACTTCAATAACACTCGAATGAAACCGTAAACTAACTACATCCTTTGGGACAGCCTGACCATTCCCCATATACTCAAACACATCAGATTTGTTGCTTGTCATATTATTTATTATGTCGTGTGTGCCTTTATTCTTTATATAAGTAACTATTAATCAATATCCCGAAATTTAAGCTGCTAAACTATTTACAGCTGCACGGTGTTGTTCTGTTCGGTTTGGCTGGCTATGTTTGAGTATGGAAAGGTGCACCTTCCTAAAAAATAAAAGTGCACAAGATGTGTGGTAAATTTATGCCGGTATTGACGAATGAAGAGAAGTATATAGCCAACCCTACACCACCTATTGATGGCATGTATAAACTTCCTGCAGATAGCTCCCAAGGGACGGCACAATATGTGATAATATGGTTAAGTACGGGGCTATGTTATTCAAGACTTCAGTGATGAAAGCTTTAGAATTTTGCCCAAGAGGATACCAGGCAAAAAGTCAATTCGATAAACATTCGATCGACCTGGCTGGTGACTTAGCTAGCTGTCTACGTAATCTTACAAAGAAGAGTATGATATCAGTAGCACGTCGTAATAGATATATCTATGTACTATGTATTACTGTCAGATGATGTATACATGCCTAGAAAGGCAGATACTGTAAAATACAATCCTTGACTGGTCCGGGTACTTCAATACGACATGCATTGCGGTTAGCGTGGCTAGTACCACCTA
>Ga0214477_100413_pt1 | contig 29652 bp, 28 predicted proteins | sample M1_20Mar14CPVII9_FD_165058 | JGI IMG/M metagenome (GOLD analysis project Ga0214477, IMG submission 165058) | Marine eukaryotic communities from Monterey Bay, California, United States - M1_20Mar14CPVII9sort6BwellC16 | ecosystem: Environmental > Aquatic > Marine > Unclassified | place: USA... | reverse complement strand
CACCGGGTTTCATTGCCGCGAAGATATCCTTATATAAAGCAGCCTGTGCAGCATCACTAATAAGTAACATAACCAAATCACTCTTCTTAATGACATCATACATTTCTCCTAAAGTGTCAGCATCTTCCGAGAAACCAACCTCACGTGCCTCCTCGAATGATGATGATCCATCCCTTAATCCAATACGGACTTTAATATCAAGTCCAGCCTCGGCTAACGAGTCACGTAAGTTCTGTGCCTGGGCTGGTGCCTGTGATCCCCAACCAATAACACCAATTTCTTTAATACCCTCAAATGCCTTAGGTAACTTTGGGAAGAGATCACGACCACCCTTGACAATTTGTTCTTTGGTATCGGCAAAGTTTACATCACGTACTTCAAAGATGTCAGAGGAGAAGGAGCTGTTAATTATTTTGTTTGTTTTTGTTGTTGTATGATTTTGTGTATTATTATAATGTTTAGAGTAGATAGTTCAAATAGAGAGTGATACAACAAGGGTTAGCAGAGAATATAGAGGGTAAAGTTCGGCAGTAGAATTCATTCTTCTCTTCAAGACTTTTATATCGAATAATAGACTCTGAAATGCAATTTTATGATTTCGGATATGCAGCGTTTCCTCAAATAGATTCAGTAGAGGGAGCTTTGTGTCTTCATTGTCTGCTCTCGATATTATATCTCTCCCCTCCCTTTGGACGATATATTGCAAATAAATATCATTAAATTTTGTGCACATCTTGTGCACATAAAAACTTACTTCAAAGCCGAGTTGGATGTCGAAACAGCGGTATGTGGAACAACAGTATTAGGAGCAAAGGCAGTAACTGCCGATGTGGCGCATACAGCGGCTAGTGCTAGGGTGAACTTCATGATCGTCGTAGAGTATATTGCAAAGGAAAATTATGTGGCTAGAAATCCATCAAAATGTGAGTGCGTATTTTATTCGTCGTGGAACCTTTATCCGTATTAAAATAACTTAAGGACCGTATTGTGACTAATACATACGGAGATAATCCTTGTCACTTGGCACAGTACGATAAGATGTATATATTTTTTCTTTTATTGAGACTTGATGCCACATCAAAATCCGCTGCCGAACAGTGTCAATCATGGAATCATACATGCTATTGTCAACTGAAAGGTAGAGAAGCAGAGAATAGTATATACTAATAGGAGCAACCAATAGAGAGGCTAGCTAAGAGCCTGCCACCAAACTGCACAAACAAATCAATCAAAGTACAAACAAATACATTGCAATAAAAACTTACAGAACAACTCTCTATCAATGGAGAAATCAGACGATGCAATAGCACCAGGATGGATAGACTTCTGGCGTCTATGGCGTCACTGTTTATGTAGATTTGGATGGTACCCCCTCTTCGTAGCACCACTAGTAACATGTGCTTGTCTTCTAGACATATACAGCACTACCGGATGTGACTTCATTCGTCTCGACATAGGATTTATACCCACTAATGATGTATGGAGCACCTCTGCATCATACGCACAATTAGGATTATTCAGTTTTGATACAAATAGAGATGACGAGAATAAATGGAAACGTTCCTTTAATAATGGATGTCAAGCATATTCATCCGACTTTGAATCGGTATTTATTAATGAAGATCAGACATGGAGTATATCACGTATATTGGCATATATTAGTGGTATATCAAGTTTAGTTGCGTTGAGCACGGCATGGTTATTAACCATCACTCCTATACCTGCTAGCTTCTTCTGGCCGGGTGTATTGCTACCGGCTGTTATATTGGCAATGTTGACAGGAGCTGCTAAATTTGTATTCTTCGACACGCACATTTGTACTGAAGAACTGTGGTACGTTGATGAAGCTAGTGACCCAGTAGCGGCACAATCATGCGACCTTGGCGAGAGTAGCGTATTTGGAGTAGCATCTGTAGCCGCCTATTTCTTCTGTACTATATTGATTTGCTTCCGCTCACCACAGAAGAGAGAACTAGATGAGAATTATGGTAGACCTCAAACAGCAATATTAAATCAAGCAGGCGGAGATAGTACCGGAACTCCAAATACTCTAGCTGAAATTGGATACAGTAAATCTGATCCTGAACAGGGAGAAGAGACGGCAGTTGTAGCATCTGTACAGCAGCAGCAACAACAAGAGCAGTCAGTAGTTGCTGCACCTCTTAGAAAGAGAGTTTCCTTGAATGACATGTCCGAACGGACTGCGAAAATGAACAACAGCAACAACAATGATATCAATACTGCTCCGCAGGTTATAGTAGAGCACGGCCGTCATCATACAAGGAATACATCAGATGTTACATGGATCACGGACCCTACTTATACAAGCTTCAATGATCGAACTAGGAACTTGGGCTTGGGACTATCTCCTCGATCGCCAGTGCCTACGAGGATATCAGAAGCCACTGAAAGTTCAGAAGAAGAAGAAGATCTTGAATGGAATAAAGATGGGCATCCGATAATCATTGCAATTAATGATTCAGACGGGTCGATTGACCAAACTCTCAGTACCAAGTCTCTCAATGGCTTGCCTCCTCGTCTAAATCGTACCAAGAGTGATATCAGCAGTAATAATGGCGGCAATCACCGTCCTCTTCAGAGTAGTATCAGTAATAGCAGCAGTGGCCGTACTCACTCTACAAGCGAGTCCGACGACGCAGGAAGTGCCCACTCAAGAATTAGTAGAATCAGCTTCTCTGAGACTTATGCAAGCGATGATATATCCGGCTTGGGACATTACTCGATTGGCTCACAACAAACCAAGAGTACTGGTGCCCCATCTGTTGTACAGATACCTACAAGCCGTAGTAGCAATACTCGTCAACATCATCATACCTTCTCAGGAGGATCTCCTGGCTCAATTTCACACTCTCCTGGTAACAGGAAGACTTCAAGGTATAACAAGAAGCGCTCAGAGCATGATAAGTTTCTAAATACCAACCAACAAGAGCACGATATCTTTCTGAACAACAACAACCACCATGATCATCATTCTCATACTAGAACGGACAGTAAACGTGAGCTGATAACGCTACCACGTCTTGATGAGAGTTTAGAAGATCATGGAGATCTTATCAATCAATGTGTGCGTGACCTTCACCAGTCTTTTGCTCCGGATAACGCGAATGGATATAAAACATTGTAAACATTGTAGAGTTTGTATGGCGGTGTGCCTAAAAGAGTGTGTGAAAGCTATCAGTTGTGTGTCCAGCTATGTATTATTCTATGTATTTGATGTGCAATAAGGTGTATGTTTATCTGTAGTATAGTCGTTAAGTTTAACGGTAGACTCAAGAGTTTAGAAATGATATCTTCTTCATAATTTGTTATTGAGTCTACCACAAACACTACTCCCCTATGTTGCTCGAGCAATCTCCAGGACATAAATTTGTTCTGAGTTGATCATCTCTTTTCATTTACCGTTTATCATTACACATATCTTTTCGATCTGCTTTACTTAGCTAGCGCAAATTTCCTGAAGTATTAAATATGAACACATGATGTGAGCATTTTGTTTTCACTTCATATCAAACCGTATATGCGCTCAAGCAGATACACGACATACTTTATATACAGCATAAACAAAACAAAAGGAAACTTACATCTCATCCAACTCAACAGCCATCTCGCCGTCAACAAATGCCCGTCCTGGAAGATATGCGCGTCATACGATTTATGAAGATAAAAGAGAGACGAGATTAACATTTGTTAGAACATGCAGTTTTTAAAGACAATCAAATATGGCAAAAAACAAGTTCATATCAATTTGAAACTTCTATTAAACACACTTTAAAACACGACAAAACAACTTTCCAGTAGCAGTGGCGATACCAAACCTCTTATTCCACTTTTTGATTTCAACTTCCATGACTAAGGTGTCTCCAGGTACAACAGGCTTCTTCCATTTGACTCCATCAACACCAGCAAAGAAGAATACAGCACCAGGTTCGGCACCCTCCATTTGCAGACAAACAATACCAGCCAATTGAGCCAATGCCTCAACTTGTAATACACCCGGCATAATTGGTCGATCAGGGAAATGACCAGTAAAATGGGGCTCGTTCAATGTGACGCATTTAACACCCACGGCTTTTTTACCCATTTCATATTCAACTACTTTATCAACTAATAGGAATGGATATCTATGTGGTAATATACCATTAATATCTTCTAAACTGAAGACTGTTTTAACTGAGGATGTTAATGATGAGATTTCTTCGGCTGTTCGTGGCTCGGATGGTGTTTCATCATCGTCTTCTGCATTGATTTGTGTTGATACACGTTGGATTACAGGTGTTGTTGGCGCTAGAAAGGCGGTGGCAGTGGATGCCAGGATTGTTAGTAGAGCAAGCTTCATGTTGATATTGTTTTGTATGAGTTGCTATTTTGTGAGGAAGAGGAAATAGAGATAGTTAGATACATAGTGCAATAGACAACTCGCACATATCTAATGACACCATCAGATACACCCAATACAGTGTGCTATTGATTTGCAAAGATATCATACAATTATATCTCCCTCTTGCAATACAACATGATACCCATTTCTTTGCTTTATGGATTAATTTATCCCCGCAAAATCCACCATGTATCAGACAGCAATCATGGCTTTATATACCTCAACAACCACTGTATAAAATAGCTAATCCGCCGTATATATCGGCGTCATAGTAGGCCGCTAGTACATACCTCAATTGAGAGTTGCAATAAATAATGAGATTGCACAATCAAAATTAATAGCGACAATAGTTACACAGCTCTGTAAAAAGTAATAGTAATTAAAGGATACCTTTTTCAATTGCAGCAAATTGTTGACAAGAGTTGTAACACGTACGAGTTGGTGCACTCCTCGTCTCCACATCGATTATCAACATCATCACCCCGCTCTATTGCAATTCTTATTCGCAGTGATCAGTACTAATATCTCTTTAGATCTAATATAAATATAATAGTTTAGACAGAAAAGATGAAGTTGTTCATGGCAGGTATCTCAAGCACAGCATTACTATGCTTCCTTTCTACACAACAACAAAGTAGTAGTGTATCAGCATTCGTTACTAAACAACCAACAAGTATTACATTACCAAGTAATAATGCATTAACAAATGCAATCAACAACAATGTCAATAATGGAATCAAATATACCGAAAGTTCATTAAACATGGCAGATGCAATTAAAATTACAATGCCGGCTTTATCCTCAACAATGAAGGAAGGACGTGTTGTTTCATGGCTCAAGAGTGAGGGTGATGAAATTGAGGCAGGTGAGGCTATCATGGTTGTCGAATCTGACAAGGCTGATATGGACGTTGAGGCATTTGAGGATGGTTATCTTGCCAAGATTTTAACAGAGGAGGGTGAGATGGCAGAGGTTGGTGCTGTCGTTGCATTGGTTGCTGCTGAAGAGGGTGATGTTGATGCTGTTGCTAGTGGTGGTGCTGGTGATGATGCTCCTGTTGCTGAGATTGCCCCTGCTGCTGAGGAGGCACCTGCTGCTTCTTCTGGAGGTGAGTTATATTATATATGTACCATATATGATATCTTTGTGTTTGGTATCCTATTTGTTTTATTAGATGAGTAATTGGTACCGATTGGGTTTGAAGTGTTGGGATTACATTAGCAGAGATATTGATATATTGATTGCAGAAGAGAGAAACAAGTGAAGTTATTCCTTTTTTTTGTTGGCTTCCTGAGATATAGTTTCTATTTTGAATGTTTGTACACATGATATGTTCAAATTTGATTTCAATGAACACAAACCCATCTAACATACACAATACTTACAATATCAACATATTATTATAGCTGCCGCTCCTGATGTGGAGTTTAGTCAACTTGATATGCCTGCATTATCATCAACAATGAAGGAGGGTAAGGTTGTGTCATGGCTCAAGGGCGAGGGAGATTCAGTTGAGGCCGGTGAAGCCATCATGGTTGTTGAGTCAGACAAGGCCGATATGGATGTTGAGGCATTTGAGGATGGATTCGTTGCTGCCATTATCACCGAGGAAGGCGAGGCTGCCAATGTCGGATCTCCCGTGGCATTAATTGCAGCCAATGAGGCTGACATTCCAGCACTCAAGGCTTATGCTGAAAACATGGGTGGTGGAGGAGGTAGTGTTGCTGCCGCTCCTGCTACTCCTGCTGCTGCCGCACCTGCAAAGGTAAGTTTGATTTTTCAGATGCTTTGTGTGCTTTGGATTGTATGTTAATATGTGTTGGTTTACATATTGTACTTTCTCTCCTTATTTACTAACAACTTCTGATTATCTATTTATCACCAAAAGGCTGCTCCCAAGGCTGCTGTAGCTGCAAATCCTGCGGCATCAGCTGGTGGACGTGTCGTTGCAAGTCCAATGGCTAAGAAGTTGGCTGATGAGATGGGTGTTGATATTAGTACCGTTGCTGGGTCGGGACCAAATGGACGTGTTACTGCCGGAGATGTTCAAAAGGCTGCCAGTGGCGGAGCACCTGTTAAGAAGGCTGCAGCACCACCAAAACCATCATGGACACCAGCTGCTGGAGTTGTTGCCGCTACACCCACTGCTCGTGTTTTGGCAAAGAAGGCCAAACTTGATTTAGCATCCATTGTTGGTACGGGAGAATTTGGACGTGTTACTGCTGATGATGTTAAGATTGCCACTGGTGAGATGAAGGCAAAGCGCAAATCTGCCACTCCAGGTGCTCCAGCTCCAGTAGACTTGCCTGAGGGACTTGTACCATTCACTGGTATGCAGCGTGCAGTATCAAACAATATGATGGCCACACTTGACTGTCCTGTCTTCCGTGCTAGTCGTGAAATTGAAATGGATGCCTTTAATGCACTTTACCAACAGGTTAAGCCAAAGGGAGTTACTGTTTCAGCACTCCTCGCCAAGGCTGTTGCAAAGGCCATTGAGAAACACCCAATTGTTAACAGTTCATTCAGGGAGGAGGGTACTTTCTTCAATAAGGATATCAACGTCGCCATGGCAGTAGCAATTGATGGAGGTCTAATCACACCAGTACTCAAGTATGCAAATGAACGTGATGTATTAGAGCTTGGTGAGAACTGGAAGGAACTCGTCGGTAAAGCCAAGGCAGGAACACTAGCACCAGATGAATACAACTCGGGTACATTCACAATATCTAATATGGGTATGTTCGGTGTTTCCCAATTCGATGCCATCCTTCCCGCTGGACAGGGTGGTATCCTTGCCGTAGCTGGAACACAAGAATACATTGTTCCAGATAAGCAGGCTGTCCTTGGCATGAAGAAGATTTCAAAGATGACTGTAACTCTTACATGCGACCATCGTCAGATTTATGGGGCCGATGCTGCATTGTTTTTGAAGACATTGAACGAAGTCATGATGAACCCATCACAATTGATGTAACAAAGTATACAAACAATAATCGGGAAGTATAGTCGAGGAAGGAGGATGAACATAAGTAGAGGTTGAAGGGGGGCTAGAGTAGGTTTATGTTACTAAAGATCGAAACAAATACTTACATTCTGTATGTTATGTGTTCACATGATGTACACTTTATAAATCGCACTTGTCCCTTAACTTATCTTTGAGGCTCTAGTGGTCTTCGGCTTGTTTCAGAAGACTCTTCAGCTTGGCAGTAGACCCTGGCGTGCTAGGGAAGACACGGACGAAGCCTGCAAGTATATACCTCTCGCCTTCGACAACTTCCACTCCTGAGTGCAGTCGATTGCCGCAAAAGAATACACCTGCACCACACTTGGATGGAGACACTGTGACATCATCTTCTATAAACCTTGTGCCTCCTCCCTTGAAACACTCGTTAAGTGTGATGACAAAGGAGAGCTCACTATCATCTTTGTGTTTGGGAAGCATACTCTGTTCGCCCTTGGTTGCACTATATTTTGCAAGAAAGAGGTCTTCGATTGCAAGGTCACTTATTGGAAGTTCAAATTGATGTGCCATGAGAGGTAGGATAGCTGTCTTGAGGTGATCATTACAAGCATCGAACATATCTCCCCCACAGATACTAATGTCAATGTCAGTTGTCTTGTACTCCTTATGCCTATCTGTCGTCCAACCGTTCACCTCCGTATATTGAATAGCCAGATCTACAAGATTCTTACATTGAGACTTAGTCAGCCAGTTTGTAGCAACATGTATTTCGTTGTTGATCGGTCTTATCATCTTGTTGTCTTTGTCTACGAAGAGTCTACAGCATAAGAGAGATGGAGGCTATGAAGAGTTGACGAACTGGTGTTTAGAATCTTGTTTATTATAACAACGAAATGCTTCACGATAAACAGTCTCTAATCAATCCATTAGTTTTCTTGGTAACGCCGAGGCCGCTCAACGATGCTCTAGAAGTTTCCACCCAAGATGACAATTGCTATTACCCCCAGTATATCTCCTTCTCTTGAAGGCTTTATACATGGTGTCATCGGACATAGACTGAATGTAGCACTCCCCTCACTAAAATGAGATTTAAGTCCAGAGATCCAATGGTGTGCTTATCGGCCCAATGTAGTCAACATTCATCTCATGCTTATCATTATTACTATATCGGAAGTAAGAAGTCAATTGATTACCACTAGTATCAAACCATGAGAATCTCTTTGCAGAGAAGCTTGGATGGAGCGATCCTTTCAGATTGTTTGATCCGACATCAAGTATAGATAGGTTTGGAAATATTGATTCGTCTGCAAATACAGACGGAAGATTGCCTGTCAATCCTGTATTCTCTGACATCCACAATTGTTCCAATGTAGGTGCTAGCTTTAAAAATGCTTGTACCAATACTGGATCATCGAGACGACCATGGAGATTATTTTGTGACAACTCTAATACGAGAACATTCCCCTCTTTCATTGTAATACCCTGCCATTCAGATTGATCATTTAATAACCAATTATCCTTTCTTATCCATTCATGTCCTCGCAAACATGTGTAGATTGTCTTTAATGCATCTAATTGAGATTGAGAGGTACTGCTGTTGCTCATCTTTCTTTTCTTTGTATTGGCTGATGTAGATTCATTAGTACTTGATTTATTACCTTCATCCATCTTCTTCCTCTTATATAAATAAATGTGCTAATACCTAGATCAAGAGATTGCAAGGTTGATGTTTGTAATGAGTTATCGTTCCGATAACAGCACTACTAATACCAAAAACTACTACCAATCGCACTGACAGACTATGCTTTATAATATTAAGATTGTGCTAGCGAGATGAACTGCGCAATAACTATAACCTTATTCAACACTTACTCTTACAATATAATACTTGAATAATTTAATTTTTAGGATACCGACATAATGATGAACTTCTATCCACGAATATACTCATATTATATTTTATTGATATATGGATTCAGCTCGTATATTGATATGGTTATTGCTCATGGATTGGTTGCTATCGTCGCCTAATAACCAAGGAAAAGGGAGAGCGAAAACTTCAGAAACCCTACAATCCTTTACAAAGGATATCGTGAGATACTCTCTTGACAAAAAGCATTGTTTTATTGAGTAAACCATTACATTACAGCCTATTATGGTTAGGCCTTTGGGATCTGATGGTCGTCGGCGGCTATTCTTTATCATTACTATACTTTTGATCTCCATTACCTTGCACTTTATCAACTCGACGAAATCATTCAATCACAATCTGGTGGAAAAGAATGACAACAAAGCAACTGCAGGTATATGTGTTATAGTTGGAAGTGATGAAGGCCCATACATTGATGAATGGCTAGAATATAACATTGCGCTGGGTTTCAACCAGATATATCTATATGACAATACGGACAATCATATGTTTGGCAATTGGACAACGAATCGGGAGAAGGTAACAATAATGCATCGTCCAGGGTTTGGTATGCAGATTCGTGTGTATAATGAATGTGCAAAGCAAGCTATAGAAGATGGTCACATATGGGCAGCATTCATCGATGTAGATGAATTCATTGTGCTAAAGAAGCATCGACATATTGTTCAGTTCCTCACTGAGTATTGTGATAGTGGTGCCATTATTCTAAGTTGGTTAATCTTCGGTAATAGCAATCATACAGAATATGAACCCATTCCAGTAACAAAAAGGTTCCAATATTATGTACCAGATGATGAAGTAAACCACTTTGTCAATAGTATTGTTCGTTTGGAAGATTTTAAATCGATAAGAGTTCCTCACTGGGCGTTCTTAAGAAATCATACAACAAGCAGAACAACGGGAGGTTTAGTATTCACATACCCTCTATTGAAACCAATCCACCTGTGGAAAGAGGAAGAGCGTCAATCAGATGTGGCGGTTGTTCATCACTACACATATAAATCAAAGAATGAGTATGTTAAGAAGAGAGCAAGAGGAAGGTCGGATGGTCCTTGGTTTGATAAATGTCAGTGTAGACAAAATGGAGAGGAGGCATGCCGTAAATGCTACGAAGCTCTTGTGAAGAAAGCCACCGAAGATGCAATGAATCGTCCAATACCAGCCGGTACGGTTTATGATGACAGTGCGTGGCTATTTCTAAAGAAAAACGTTCCAAAGTATAGAGCGTATGATATAGATGACAGACCTACACTATTGGAAGTGATGAAGGTACCATTATTCATGTGTGCAGCGATAACAAGTTTCATGACCATACTGATACAAAGGGAGAAGATTAGAATGTACTCCAATTACATATTACCAGGCATATTAGTGATTTGCATACCTGTGATTTTCCTCAAAGCGGGTATCTTTATAGGAGAGAAGATATCAACTTGGATTATGATCTTAAGTGAACGATGAGGAACAAGAGATTGTATAATATGATGAATGTTACTCTTTGAATGCTACTTGTAATGATATCAATAGTAATCTCGGGGTCGGTTGACTATATCGGCATGATAATGATAAGTTATTTCAGGATCCACCATCAAGAGAGGACTGTCCAATCTGCATGCTTCCATGCGTGCCACATTGCTGTACTGAGTGTGTAACTTGAATATGGTATATTACACAAGTTTACCATTCCAAATCCCAAGACAGACAAAGAGTTATTGAAGAGATTAAAGAAGAGATTGAGATGAATGATCATATGCATTTCTAAATCTCGGCTGTTTTTATCGAGATGGGAGTACGGGTTTACCGCAGAAAATAAAAAGGCGATACGACCTTGGTCGTGAATACATATACCATAGGGGTAGATCGAGATATTGAAAAAGCTGTTTATCATTGGGAGGTTGCAGCAATTAGAGGGCATGAAAAGGCAAGGTATGCTCTTCGAGGAAAATGACAGTAATGATTGCAGCAGGTGCGGGGTATGATGAGGCTTTGGAGGAAGTGGGAAAGGGGTACAGAACTGGGCATGTAACAAAAGACATTACGAAAATCAGCTGACTCGAGATGAGATGAAGAGTGATCAAAGAACAAGAGCTTGTACATTGGGCACTCCAAGTATTATATGAGCGAAGAATATGTATGAATTTGTTACTTCTAAGTCCTGTGCTTATCTTTTACGCTTTTGCAATAATAAGAGAGTGCTTGAAACAACTAGACCTACCACGGCAATACCAGTAGCAACCTTTAACTTCCATATCAATGGATCTTCCTCTTCTACCTTCAGATTGTCTTCGTTGTTAAGCTGCTCACTTTGATTAGCCTTTCTAGTTATTGCAGTTGACCTCTTTTCCTTCTTTCCAACAACACCATTTGTCTTAGTGCTGATTGATCCATAATCTTCTATATCCAAAACAGCCTTTTGTTTCTTCTCTTCCTCTTCCACAACAAGTTGACCACAAGCTCCGGCAATATCAGCCCCCATTGTTCTTCGAATAGTGCAAAATGAGCCATACGAAGACACAATATTCCGAAACTCTTGCATGTGTTCCTCGCTTGGACAGCTCAGCTTATCCTTTACATTTGTCTTGTTGTACGGTATCAAGTTCACAACAAGATGACGTCCTTTACATAGTTGCCCTAGTTGATGTGCAGCCTCGATGGTAGATGTATCTCCCGTCAGCATGACATACTCAATCATGGCTCGTTTCTTCTTACTTGCTGATACTCGTTCTTCTTCGTTGAATTCATCTTCTTCCTCTGTAGTCTTTACTGCAGATAAAGAAGTAGCATCTTGATCACTTCCCTGTGGATTACCAGCATCACGGCGTCTCTGGCGTAGTATAGCCATCATATGATCATCTAGAGCTTCAATCAACGACTCGATAGGCGTTCCTCGAGCCGAGGGTACAATCTCTTCTCTCATGCGTTGATTAGGTGCATGTAGGCTCAATGCCAAATTCACTTCTGGCAGATCTCTAGTCAATGCTTTCATCTTCGATGGAACCCCGACAGTACTGACAGTTACATGATTGTATGCCAAGTTCCACAACTTGCGATTGATCAAGGCACGACAGGTCGTCAAGACATTTTGATAGTTGTTCAATGGCTCGCCCATGCCCATAAACTGAAAGAAATACTCATTAAGTTAGATAATCATACATCAATAAATTAACACATTTGCAATTGAAATTGTATTGTCACTTACCACTACATTCCGAATTATACTCTTTGCTTTCTTCTTCTTTGTTTCTAGTTTGACATCTTTATCGTCATGATTATCATCTTGTAACAACACTCTACTACCATGAACCAACTGTTCTAAAATCTCACCACTGCATAGATTACCTCGAATTCCCATTGTTCCTGTAGCACAGAAAGTACACCCCATTGCACAGCCTACTTGACTTGATATACATATTGTAATCCTACTTTCATGTCTCATTAATACAGATTCAACAACATGCTCATCTTGCAGTTGTATAGCTAGCTTTGTAGTAGTACCATTCGATGATGTTTGTGATGATAAGATCTTGGATGTTACAGTTTGATAGTTTGATATATTGGTGGATAAATATGATAGGAATTGTTTAGGTAGTTGTGGTAGCTTGTTGTTTCGAGATGAAATTGCATTCTTTGCTGCAATGTTGCTGTTTGTATTTGTAGATGATGACGTCACACTGATATCATCACCTTTTCCATTACTACTACTACTATGTAATTCTGCAACAAACTCATCTAATGGTGGATAGCCACGACGATGTAATAATTGGTAGAATAAATCTAATGTCTGCTCAACATTTTTAAGAAAGATACCTGCAGTCTTTAAATCTTTGAGTAGTGCTGGACGATCCAATATTGGTTTAGGAGATAATGGATCTCGATAACGTTTGACCTGTTGTTTCTTCTTTGATGATATTGTCATCTTATTTTGTGTTGCTTGCTATGTTTTACATTAGCCTTGTGTTATTAATGAGATAGTATTGTTATTAATTTATGTATCGGTATCTTTGATGCAAACACGTAGTAGCCATACAGCTCAATACTTACTAAATCTCAAGCCGATGCTAGAATGATCGGTTGGAGTGGATGTATTATATTATTACTAGACTACCACACTACGTACTGATTGCAATAAAGAAGGTGAATGAGGTGAATGAGTGGTTGTAAGCCAAAACAGAGTTTTCTCATTACAACTTTCATGAAAACTGATCATCACACAATGTTGTTGTTGTAGGTACATATTGAATGGATGGCTAATATCTATTAGAGGATATCGTATCAAGGACATCACTGGCAATATATTCATTAGAATCAGCTTTTAACGTTCTATCACAATTGTGCCGAGTACGTATTATAAAGTATTGCAATAGCAAGAAGAAAGATACCCAACACTAAATTATTGATACCAACCTTAGGTAGTATTATATTCAAAGCCAACTATATTTATATTAAATCATCATGGCAAATCAAAATGTAGGCAGAGACGAACTAGCCGCATTACTAGGTGCCTCTCATGCATCCGATATGGTAACCGCGGCTGGCACTTCATCCTCTGACATTAACAAAAAATCAAGCACAAGTGTCGGTGCATCAACTACAACCAAACATTATACCAAAGGTGGTGAAGACAATATAGACATATCAAAGATGGATAGAGCGCAGGCTGCTGCGTTAGTTGCACGTAAGTTTGCTGCCGGTGGTCAATCATCCGAAGCTGGTAGTAGTACAGTTCGACATCGTGCCTCAGGAAAAAGAAAACGAATGTTACAACATCATTTATTGGCTAGTGATTTATTAGAACAGCAGCAATTGCAACAGCAGCAGCAGGATTTAGTACAAGATGAGGAGGATTTAAAGTTATATGAAAAGGGTGCAGAAGAAGACAATGACGAAGAGGAGGGAGATGCATTTAGTAGAGTAGACATCAGAAAAAAGAATGAGGCAAAGGTATTAGCAAAAAAGAGTAGTGATAGTAGTAGAAGACGTGGTCGGCGTGGATCATCATCTTCTTCCTCATCATCAGATTCAGAATCATCCAATAGTTCATCTGATGATAATTCTACATCAAAACGGCGGCGTAATAGGCGTCGTAATAGAAGATCTAGGTCTAACTCATCATCCTCTTCATCAGAAGACGAGGCTGACATACGAAGGAGGAGGGCAATTGAACGTAAGGCATTACAGGATAAACAAAATGATAATAAGACAAAGGTTGTGGTGTCATCATCTAGTATTAATCATGATGCAAATGGTATTATAGCGTTAAAGAAAGACGAGGAGGAGATTGTTATGAAGGATGTTAAGATGCAACATTCAGATGACATGTCTGTGGATAATGATGAAAGTCCTGTCAAGGAAGAAGAAATAAAGGTAACCAAACCACAAAAGGAAACAAAACGAGGTCGATCTAGAGCCAATAGCTCATCTTCATCTAGTAGCGGGGATAGTTCATCTTCATCATCCAGTGACAGTAGCAGTAGCTCATCATCATCTGACGACTCTGATGATCATAAATCAACATTACCAACAACTATATCCAAACCACTCTTCGTACCAAAGTCCAAAAGGGGAACAGTAGCCGAAATTGAATTACAACAACAGAAACATGATAATGCCGAGAAATTACGAGCACAACAGGCTGAGAAACGTGCTATACAATCCCGAGCATTAGTTGCCGAGGCTGTATCCGCGTCAGGTAAGAATGGAGGAACAACTAATGAAGGTATTGGTGGTGAAGATGAATTTGATACAGGTGAAACTGGTGGAGAGTTTATTGTTGTACCGGATGATACAGACCCAACCGAGGAAGATTCACCTGAATTGGTAATGGCTGAACGTGATGCTTGGGAGGTACGCGAACTAGTTCGTATATTACGTGATGTAGATGAGGCACTTGCACGAGAAAAAGAAAAGAAAGAGTTAGAAAGACGACGTGGATTATCTGATAATGAACGTTTAATGGAGGATAAACGTAGTGGTAGATATCGTGCCCCGGGCGAATCACGTCGTCAACAACGAGCAGATGGGGATAAGAATAAGAGTTATCTACAAAAGTTTCATCATAGGGGAGCATTCTATATGGATGAGGATACACTTGATCAGGCTGGTGCAGATGATATACGACACAAGGCAGCGGAGTATTCCAAAGCTGCAACAGGGAGTGATAAGATTGACAAGTCTGCCCTGCCAGAGGTTATGCAAGTCAAGAATTTTGGGTTAGCGGGGTATTCTACAAAGTATAAAGGATTGGCAAAAGAAGATACAACTGATAAAAAGTTAGACTTCTTACCAATCCGGGGACATAAGAAAAAGGGAGGTCGTAATGGTGGAGCTGAAAGAACTGAAAGAAGAGAGAGGTATTGAGATAAGCCTGTGAAATGAAATGACATAAGATGATTAACTTCCCTTTTGGCATTGACTTTAACGATTAAGGTAAGTTAGTACACCGTCAATACTTTGCTTTGAAATACTTTGGCCTAATATCAAATATCAAATACATTTAGGTAGAGGAAGAGGAAACAAATGAACAGTGGGGAAGTAGTCAAACAAAAGCAAGAGAGTAAGGAGTAAAGATACCGAATTCAAAGGTCATTTATCCGGTCATAGCGGGGGCAGTACCAACAAATCAGCACAGATCGTACGCGTGATTGGTTATCTCTCCATATCGTGCTTGCAATGAATGATACACATACAATCAACAGCGACATGATGATGAACAAACAGAATAGTCCAATTCCTATCTCTCCACTAGCTCAAAGGATGGCTGCTGAAGATAGGGCCAACTCGTCGATAACGCCTATTCATCGTGCTGAAGTTACAATGGCTGTGTAAGTTTTTTCATGACACTCTTCTATGAGATACATTGATTTGCAATAATTGATTTGCAATTGCAACTGTTATCCAACTATCTAATCTACTGCTGTTCTACTTCTCTACTCACAATAGATTTGGTATCCTACGCGACAACATCAAGGACTCTATATCTTCCCAAGATGAACTAATACAGATATCCAAAGCTATTGAGAAGAAGTTATACCAAACAGCTCCTTCACCTCGAGAATATCGTTCGATGGGAACTATTGAGTTGAGAATAAAGGCATATGCAACGGCGCTTCTTCTTATCCATTCAGATGGTATCTTAGCATCACAATGTCGTAACTCATTACCTCTTTGTGCCATGGCATTAGTTAGATACGAGAAACAAAACTTGAAAACGACTAGTCTGCCTCCTCGTAAGGCTACACCAGATGTGAATGTCAGAAGTATACCACAGCAGATACAACAACCAAGTGGATACCACAAGAATATGCAGAGGACTAGTAGTAAGATGATATTGACAGGAGAGGAGAAACGTGCAGCAACAGCAGCAAAATACTTCCTTAGTCAAATGGTCAATGTAAGAGCTACCAGTGGGTATGAAAAGCAGAAGGCAGTACAGCAGGAAGGAGTAGGATATGGACACAGAACAACTATGCAACAAGCAATAATGTCTGATAGTTGCTTCCGATTACCTTTCCCACCTTCTGCATGAGTCTGATGTATTCACGGTGTAGAAGAGAAGCGGTAGAATCATTATGTGTAAAGGAATATAATTTAGATTAGCAAGAGTGATAATAATACCAGTCTAACGCCCAAGTACATATGGTAGCTTATCACAATCACATATCCTTTTTGCACTCTCAAATAGTACCTGGGTATCCTTATCTCTCTTGATCTGGCGGCATATATGTAGATGCTCCACATTCCTTAAATAAGAGATAATGACGGCGTTTCCAGTTTACTCTCCATGTATTAGTACCCGAGTCTCTATCGGTAAGCAGTTACATCCAACAAGACTTCATTGAGACTGAGGTATCTTAGTGCGAAAGGTGAAGCGAAAGCAAAAAAATGAAAAATTGCAAAGATGAAGAGTGAAGAGAGAGGTTATCGTAATATATCAATAGTTGGTAATATAATACACAAGCGAAGTCTATCAATACATCAGAGATAAAGAATACTAAGAGAGCGGACGCAGGGTATCATATTACACGAAGTCACACCAAGTACAGAGATAAGGAGTACTAACACTAACATGAAAACAAAATCTTTACTTTCATCCGCAATAATTGCCACTGGTATATCGTCAGTCAACGGTATAAACTTCAAGCTTGATACAGCAAGTTGTGATGGAAATCCATTTAAAAGCAATATTAAGGCGACGTGTAATGGTAGTAATACTTGTAATTTAGGAGATACTGTAGTCATAACGGGAACATTAATTGCACATACTTCATTCGATAACGATGAGATAAACTTGCAGGCATGTGCCTTGGGGTACTGCCCAGAGGACGCCTCCAAAAAGAGTGGCAATATATGCGATTGGTTAGTAACAACAGAAGATCAAACATGTGGCAGTGAAGGGACATATACTATTAGTTATACAGAGGAAGTTCCAAATGATGTCCCCAGTGACTGGATGGGTTGGCTAGCGTAAGTTTATACCTCTTTTTTCCGTGCTGTATCATTTTATAGATGCTCAAAATAATATGCTCACATGGTATGTACAACTTTAGATCGTATGTCATTACTATCAAAGTTACTGTGGGAGATGAAGAGGAATGCAACGCTCAGGCAAATACTGCCTATTCTATGAGTAGTGCTAATGCATTATCTTCTGATTCTTCTTCAGCATACTTAATGGCTGGATTGGGTGCACTTGCTTTAGTAGGAGCAGCTGTATATGCAACGAAGAGACGAGCAATGAAGAACGAGTCTGCTAAGGATGACTTGTTGGAGATGAGAGATAGTCCTGCCGCCGTAGTTTAAGTCGGTCAATTGTACACTGGCTATAACACGGCAAACAATATGGATATATGATGTAACAATAGAAATGAGGAAATAGATAGTTTTACATATATGGGGAGGACAATAAGAACAAAGAGCTGCTCTTGTGTGTTTCAAATATGAGTTAAGATCAGCTGTAGCATAAGAAGCAAGTAGAGATATGTTAGCTGTATGTTGCTACTATGTACGCACTTAGAACACACAGAAACTTGAATATGATGAATACGAGTCGGTGCACCGACTTGACAGGAAGTTAGCACTTTGTAATACAAGGAGCGAGGCTAACAAAAGTGTAGAAGAGTCTCAGCTACAAGTAGCAGAGAAGGATACCAGAAGAATGATCTTATACTCAGTGTGCAAATTCTACTATGTGGTCAAACATGCCTATAACAATCACTTCATGCAATATGTTGCAGGGGACGACAAGCTTAGCATCGCTGCACTACATAGATTATTAGTGAAGAGAAGAACCTCCTTAGGATACCGTCAGGCGGGAATCCAATTGCCGGTAAACTTCGACTTGATTTACTTAGTGCCAACGATGGCCGAAAATTTTGACATAGTTTCAATGAATAGGTTGCTATTGGATAGAGTTAGACGGGTGATTGTAATGCACCACTCATAAACCTCTTGCATTGCTCATCGGCTTAATTAGGTGATACTAGTGGAAGTATTTGAAGCATCCATTGCAACTGATCATATCTTCTTCACTACTGAAATTATCGTCATAACTCTACGATCATCATTGGACACATATATAACCACAACAGTAACCAAACACAATGAAATCAATATCACAATCACTTCGATTATTATTAACAGTATTAGCGTCATCATCGACGTCTATATCTGCCATATCATTTTCGATGTCGTCGTCAAGCTGTGATACTCTTCCATATATTAATAATATCAGAGGCGAGTGCTACGGTATCGACGGCTGTCAAGTAGGTAGCAATGTAAATATTACTGGAACAATGGCATCACTTGAAACGTTTGATAATAGTTGGGTACAAACACAGCAGTGTATGGCTGGTTACTGTCCAAGTAGTCTTAGGCATAGTGCTGGTCATATCTGCGATTGGGTGGATTGGAATGCAACGAATGGATTACGAGAAGCGGGTGTGATATCATATGATGAATGGATGGAATTAACTCAAGAAGCACAGAGATATCATGTCGATAATTGGTATACTAGATATAAGGCGGCAATGGAAGCGGAGGAAGAAGCGGAAGAAGAAGATAGAGAATTTCAGTGTGGCGATCCTGGCGTTTATATTCTTCAGAACATGTATAAAGTTCAAGGCGACTTACCGTTTGGATGGACAGAGTATCTTTTCAATACCTTTGGTTCTGTCAAGATTACAAACCTTGCCACAAGTTATTGTGAAGATGCTAGTAGTGTAGGTACTTCTTACTCAATGGCAGGCTTGGCGTCTCTAGCATTGATAGGTGCGGCAGCATTTACTACCAAGAAGAGAAGACAGCAGAGACGGTCAAGAGAACAAATGGATGATAGCGATGACCAATCATCAAATTACTTGGAAATGGGGAGTGCTGCCGTGGTTTGAGAGGTCAAATATAGATGTTTTGTGAGTAAATGTATGCTGAGGGAAGTCAGCTTTGAAATCTTAGAAGATGTTTGGTATCCAAGCTTATGATAGTAGTGTTGTTCAAGAGATTAATGTAAACAAGGAACATTATGTAAAACATATCTATGTAACATTCTTCTCTGGTAATAAGACTTTAGTAGAACTGAAGACAAATATCCACTAATCATCAAATTACTTACTTAGAGATGGAAAGAACGACTGAGAGGACAGCATTAAGTGCACGTGGATATAGTCTAGGGAGATAATTTATGTCGTTTGGATGTTGGTAGTAGGTTTGTCAAGAGATTAATGTAAACAAGAACATTCTCCTACGCCTATCCCGAGGCAGCGTGCGTGGGAAAGATACCACGAAAAGTGTCTTAGTAAGTCATCTGTTTTGAGGAGGAGAAGGATGAAGTGTCAATCAGAGTTGCCTTTGATATCTTCTTTACAATCAATCAAAACATTGCAGAAATTATAGCCTACACCATATCTAAACAATACAACAACCCTCATTCATATTAATTATCAACAATGGTAGACTCGAGCGATAAAACCGGCCTCACAGTTATATTCATCTTGTACATGCTAATCCTCATCGCTTCCGGCCTTTGGGGTTGGTGGAAACAGAGGAAAAGAATCCAAGGGAGTAAGGAAATGGAGAATGCGGAGGAGGAGCTTGCATCACAGTAAGTAATGTGATAGACATGTCGTAGTATATCAACTCATCTGTATGTCAATGTCGACATATCTTTTATGTCATATGATGAGTTGACCTATCACATGTCTAATCTTCTTTTGCAATAACATTCATTATCATTAGGTTCCTTGCAGGTCGTTCTCTTGGGCCATTTGTCACCTGTATGACTATGCTTGCATCCTCGTTTAGTGGATTTACTGTTGTAGGTAAGGGATTTTTTTGTTACATCATACATCAATCAAATCAATTGCAATATCTCAATATCTACTTATACATTATCTCAATAGGTATTCCAAACGAAGCCTATGCCATGGGCTGGACAAGTTTGAAATGGGTTGCAATCCAAGTTGCTATTATGATTACCTGGAGTGGTGCTGGACTACGGCGTGAGTACATTAGATTATCATCATCATATTACATGTTGTGCATATCTTGGTACTGAACAATAATATCCGTTTAATATGATGTTAGTTCGTAAGGCTTCTCTCGTGAGGAATCATCAATCCCCTTCTGATATCATCACAGACAGATTCCAGTCGCAAATCCTTCGTTACACTGTTGTATTCCATCAAACCTTGCCAGAATTGTTATATCTTGTGGTTCAGTTATCATCGAGTGAGTAATCAGTCAATTCACATTCTCGTATTTGAGAATCTCAATGCAGACTAACTTCTTTACCCCTCATAACTTCTTGTACACACTCACAGTCAAGAGTTCGTTTAACACTCTCTTTGGTATATCCGAAAGTAATCCTGCCCCCGTAATAGCAGTTGGAGCAGTTATTTTGGCATTTGAGTGGTTAGGAGGGATGTCGTGTGTGGCCTACACTGATGCCGTACAGGCCGTTGTGTTGATCATAATCATGTTTATCTTCCCAGTTGTATTTAGCCACACATTTGGAGGATGGGTGAATGTAAGTTGTACTGCCTGGTATTGCCCATGTTTTGTTTAGTAGATGCTCCCTAACTTCATCATACTGTTAGCTTGATCCTATGACCTACCCCGAGCCTTCTTTCTATCAAGTGCCCGATTCGGAAACCCAGATGAACATGTGGTCGACTGTTTTTATGGCAGGGATATCTTCGTACATCTTACCGCATTATATTCAGCGTGTATATGCTGCAGAGAATGTAGTTGCACTCAAAATTGGATGGGCAGTTGGTTGTGTTGCTCCTTGGGCGTTGAATTTGACGGGTGTATTCATCGGGACTGTCGGCGTACTTGTCCTGGCAGATGAGCAAACTGATCCTGGAGAGAGTGCCTTTGCTGCCATTGTTAGTGCTTTCATGGATGCTAACATGGCTGGATACATTATCGGCAGTTTTGTCTTTGTAGCGGGAATGGTAAGGCTCATTTATCTTTACTCAACTCATATTCTATTATCCAAATCAGAACTCACGACCACAACTTCTTGTCAACCAGGCCGCAATTATGAGTACAGCTGATAGCATCTTAATTGCCATCTCACAATTAGTAACGACAGAGATTGCATATCCAATGAAGCCAGATGCATCTCCACATCAAGTAAGTGTCACTATGGGTTTACTTTCTTTCATCACACAGATCTTAACTCATCTCTCATATTTGTCTTTAGATCAATGTCATCGGCAAGATTTGTTCATTTCTAACTATGACACTCGCTTTGCTCTTGACGCTTTTATGGAATGAAGGACTCTCGGCCATCTTCAGTATCATCTTTGCCATCTCAGCACAGGTTACCCCTTCTGTGCTCACAGGTCTCTTTGCTCATCCAAAGTATCCTCTAGCAGAGATCCATCCTTGGGTGTTGGCTTGTGGTGCTTGGACTGGTACAATTTGTCTGCTCGCATACTACTTCGACGATGGGTATCAAGATAAGGCCCTCGCCTTTAACCTTGATCCAGCATTTGGTATGTATATTATCTCTTTAATGCTGCATTGATGTTTTGCCATGCCAACCTCATGATATCCTTTACTTTGAACAAATATGTAGTTGGAATCTGCTGCAATGTTGCTGTTTTAACACTGTTTCAGGCCTCCGTATACCTTTGCAAGAAGTTCAAGCTATCTACTACCAGTCTTACCAGGCCTGCTTGGGACTCTCCAAAGCTCGAAAGGTTTGGAGAGGCGAAGCTCGACTCTGAGCTTATGTGGTTCATGATGAAGGGCGTAAAGGAGCCCTTCCTTGAACGCTATTTCATCCCTTTGGTACTTGTTCTTTTGATTGTCATGTTACCCCTAACTGGTGACGGTCTTCCAGCATTGACGGCAGATGGACAACTCGAAAGTATGCCCAATATTGTTGCCGGTAAGTTTTTAAGTAGAAGGCTAGTAGTATACCTCGACTGGTATCCTATCCTCTCATGTTTTGTACTTGCAACTAACTGCCATTTCCTATCACTCATGTTCAAAGGATTACCTGATTGGGCATTTAGCTACCTCATGTTTGTTGTTTTGTTGACTGTGATTACGTAAGTATCATATATTCAAATCATTGCCCACCATATTCTTCTACTCATTTGGTCTAATCTTGTTTCTTTTCAACTCAGTCTACATTATATCTGGAAGATTCCTAACAATGTCATTGGGTTAGGGTTTGATAAAGCGACAGAATCAATGAAGGAAGATCCTAAACTCTATGCCGCCGCACTCATTCTAGCCAAGGATATCCTCAATACCAGGTAAGTCCGCATTTGTACTTCTTTGTCGTTGAATGCATGTGTCTTTGGCTACTCGAAAACTTACTATACCTTCTCTCTTCATCTTCAGAAATGTATACGACAGTGTAAACGAACGGGCTGTTCAGTATAGGCGTGCTACTACCATCAAAAATTTAGGGTTAAAAGAGTTGATTGCAGAAGAAGACGAGTCTCCTGATGATGAGGAGGGCGCCAAGTTAGAAGAGGTTGCCGAGGAAGAGTTTATCGAGGAGGAAGCAATTGAAGAGTCTGTTGAAGAGTCTGCACAAGTTGTGGCTTAACTCTGCCCGTGTACGCTTCCTTTATTTGTTATTACTAATAGAGTCAGTTTCCGTGTTGTTCAATGGTTGTATTTGTATCAAGTCCGTCGTCGTATCCTTTTCAACTAATATATAACCATTGACACTAATGAGCTAATATGTTTATGGAGCTTGAATAAATCACTTGTATGGCTTGCAACCGACCAGTAAGCCAACCATCTGGTATGGGTCAAGAGATTGATGTTAAACTGATCCTATGTAACGCATATTCTGTATATGTGTATCAAGTATATATACCCGAAAAATGGTGGCAAAATAATAGTTTTTCTCATCATAAAAATCTCGAAATGTCAATTGAAATTAATGGCAATAAGTTGTTGATTTAGCTGTGGGAAGGCAACTGTATCGTCGCTGCGGTTCGTTGCAATGGAGTCGTTCGACATATCCTATTTCACACCTCGACATGATACATCTAATAAAGAAATACCAATCTCGTCAGAACTCGCACAAGAAGAGCACGACATAAGTCAGCTGCCTTTTAACAATGTTACATGGGTTAGCTCGCACAACTCGGGTGCCAATGACTTCGCTGCAGGTGAGAATGTTCTTTTAAAAATGGCAACTAACCAAAAGTATAGTGTGTATACTCAGCTCAAGACTCTTGGCGTACGAGGTCTAATGATTGATCTAGAATACAAGCAAGATACTCTACAGCTAGTTCATGGCTTGCTTTCTTTTGGTACTTTCAAGGACTTGATCAATTATGAACTCATACCATTCTTGGAAGAGGATCGAGATGCAATCATTACAATCGATATTGAAACTTTAGGGGACAGAGCAGCTATAACGAGAGAGCTCCGACTCATACTAGGCAACACTCCAGCATTGACAAGTCGAATCTTTCGTATTACAGATGAGAGATGGGATAACCACAAAGAGTGGCCAACCATTCAAGAGATGAGAGATGCAGATCAGAGAGTTCTAATCCTCAGCGATAGTACAATTGTATCATCAGTTGATTTAGGCGTCAACTTTCGGTGGAATCTTGTAATGGAGGTGTGTGTTTGCCAACCATTCTTTTTCTACTCCTTACACTTGACTTGACTCATGCTTCATTATAATCTCTCAGAACCATTGGCTGGGAGGATTGGATACTTGTACAAATCGTATTGAAGGACTTGAACATCTTGATATCCCTTGGCACTATAGAACTATCTTTCCACGGCCTTGGTCTAGACTATTCACAATGAATCACTTTTGTTGTGGGTCTGGTATCGAATCACTACCCAGAATTCAGCCTGATAACATTGGTGGCGGTGATAATGGGTGGGGCATACTATATCCTCGAACAAAGCTTTGTCAAGAAGCCAATGGATATGATCGTAAGCCGAATTACCTTGCAAATGATTGGGTGCATTTAGGTGTGTGTTTATATCTTATTGATCTTCGTTGTCGTTTATCCGATGAAACTAATACTACCATTCATCAATCTATATCTTTCTCGTCATAGGAGATGCTCACGAGGTAGCAGACTATCTAAATTTCGGGAGTAGACTACGCTTAGGGACTGGTCAGAGGTGTAGAATTGGATCTGATTGTGCTACTGATTCTTGTAGTGACAATCATCGCTGCCAATGTAAGGTCTGCGATGATGCAAACGTTGATGTTGCTTGTATTAGTGGTTGTGCCGATGGAGAGATTTGTATCCACTCCACTAAGCAACAAAACATTTGTACATCAAACTCGACGGAGATCTTTGCCGCCCTATCTTCAAATGCAGATACTATTCAAGTGCAAAGCTCGATATTGATCATAATCCAGGTGTTGTTTCTTTTGAAGATGTTTCTGACATGAGAGTGTTACTGCCCGTTTCTGTATCATTGATATGAATACAGAGCTACAGACTGAGAGATGTTCATCCTTTTTGTTGTTGCTTCTTTTTCATGTAGTTCTTTGCAACCCTCTGATTCCAAACACTAAAAGTCGGAGGCTTCTTCTTCGATTCATTAGATTGCAAGTATGGCGAAGGCGGTGTTTTCATGATGGAATCGCCATTTGGACGCACAAATAGTGTAGCAGCCATTCGATCCTTATAATCTTTGGAAGAATCATTATTAGATGGTATCCAATTTACAACACGATGTTTGGCAGCCGAGAAGATTTGGCCCTTTGTCAAGTAGTTTAATACGCTCCCAACAAAGATAATTGCAACATCGTGACCTGAATGTGATATCTCTTTATACATACCACCTTCATTATTCTGCTCTAATGGATGATACACTTCCAAGCCCATACCACCTTCATTTGAACCGACCTGATCTACTATCACAACAGATATTAGTGATGGATCCGTATGTACAGGTAGAACAACATCAGCTATATTCTCTTGACCCCTCTCACCACCATCATCAAGAGTATATTTTTTCTCATTGCCATCATCAAGATTATGATTCTGCTCATCGCTATCATCATCAAGAACATATCGTTTCATATGCCATTGACTAGCATTTTTTGTTGGTCCAAACTCTTTATCAAAGTATTGATCCGGTAACTCTAATCTTCGCCCGTAGTACCCCATTTGCTATATCGTCATGCATAATAAGAAATAGATTATTCATATCATTTTCAAAACTGTTATTATTGTTTGTTGTATCAACATTAAACATTTCACCATTGCTAAACACGAATCCCTCTCTATATTGGTTATACCTTCCATTCACTACAGCTGCATTATGATATCCTGTCCAACTACCTGAATCTGAGGATGGGTCAATAATGATTGGTATCTCAGTGTTACTCGATATGTCATCTAATGCACATCTAGCAGTTGCAAATGCATTTGCAATTGAACTTCTTTTTCTTTCACTACTATTTTGATATAGGGTAGGTATTGATAGTAATGCATAACCATTCAATTCAAGCTCATGAACACAGTTGTCAAAGATTGTTGTTGATTCGTTTAGAGTTGTAGTAGATGACATTTTATTTTGATATTGGCAAAAGAGTAATAGACAACCGCCGATGCCGCCGCCTCTCATTATTTATACATCATAATATATATCTATCATATAGGACGGAAGGTGGTACGAATTTAGATAAATAGTAGCACAAGCAATACGATAGACAGCAAGACATCAAAGTTTAATAATGCCCTTATGATTTCCACGTGTAGCAAAAGAGAATCTCTCAATCTCTCTCCTCTTATCAATAATTTGCAACAATGTTGAGAGTACTACGGCGTTTAACGAGGCCTACGTCCTCTCCAACGGGAGGGAATGTTCCCAGTATATCGTCTTTTAACACTAGGGGCGCGGCGTCTCGTCTTGTTGAAATTGGAAACCAAACACATGACATGTCATCTACTAGCAATTTTCAACTTTGTAGAGTAAACAACTATCATTCTGTTGGTACAAGAAGTAGCAGTCTTTTTCCTTTGAATAGTATTGGTTTAGAGTTACCAACTAATAGTATCTGCCACCGTGCTTTTAGCTCCGAGGATGGTGATCGAAATCAGGTAAGATTATCTCATCTCAATTTGAAATACATGTGGCACATAAGTATTATTGGTAAATACTTTAAGTATAAATACAACTCACACAATTCTCTCATATTTCAATACTCAATATCATCATACAGCAAATTATAATGTTTGCAGAGTCGGGAGATACAACAAAAGCTGAGGAAATACTAAATCAAATGCAAACAGATGCAACATCTCCAAATGAGTTACCAGATATTGATAGCTATACTGCATTAATGAATGCCTATATTGAAGAACAGCAGAGTTTAATATCAACAATTGAAAGTGAAGTTAGTGAGATTAAATCAGATGTTAATGCTACCATGCCGAATATACAATGTGCCAAAACTACAGAAGAGGGTACAGTAACGATCACATGTCTAGCAGAGAAGGTACATGATTTACTTATACAAATGGAGGATTATTCAGGTGTATCAGATCATTATTCATCCATGAAATTATCAGGAATTATATCTACAGATTTGAGAAATCCAAGTTTACAACCTACATCACATCATTATGATTCGGCCATACTTGCATTTGCGAATGCATCGACTGCATCTCATGAAACACATTACACTTCTCATTTGACTAAGAATGCACCATTTGTTGCCAATCGATGGTTATCAAGGTTGGAAGTTCTATCAGGTGTGACTAGACTTGAATCTCTGTCGGCAGTAACACCCACTGTTGATAGTTACTTTCATGTCATGGAAGCATATGCAGCAAGTGAAACATCAAGCCCAACACCTAATAAACAAAGTCGGGTACCAACCCTTGTACAATCAGTATTTGACAAACTAAAACACAATTCCAATAATATCAAACCTACAGTCCGTGAGTATAGATTAATGTTGCAGACTTGGTGCGATAGTAGTCTAGGGAATAAAGACGCCGCGTATAATGCAATGGGACTATGGATGTCTATGCAACGATCATTTAGGAATGGAGTCGAGGAGATGGAACCAACTCTTGAGGATGGTAAGATGGTATTAGATGCATGGACACGGTCAAAGAATAAGCGTGCGGCCCGTCGTGCACAGAATATCCTATCGACGATGGAGAATGCCCACTCAGCCAAGAAAACTGAAGTCCAACCTGATTTGGATTGTTATCGTAGTGTTTTGATTACCATGGCTCGTAGTCGGGAACCCACAATTGGTTCGAATATACCCAAGATATTCAAGTCTATGGAGGATAATCACATTGGACCAGATACTGTATGCTTTGATTCGGCTATCGAAACGTTGAAGAACTGCGCTAGGTTGTCCACACGAGATGAAGATAGAATCAAGTATGCAAAGGCAACTGAGGGAATGCTACAAAGAATGGAACAAGAACGCGATCGTTCTAATACATCGGTAATCAAGCCATCAAGGGTGACATACACAAATGTTATCAAGGCACTAGCTATACGAAAGTCGAAGAAGGCGGCAGAAAAAGCAAATGAACTGCTGACAAAAATGATAACAGAATACGAGGCTGGTGATGAAAGTATGCGACCAACTCGAGATAGTTATGTTGGTACTATCAATGCATATGGAAATAGTGGATCGTCGACCAATTATATCCAGGCGAATGAGGTACTTCAACGAATGATTACTGATTATTCACAGGGTAATGAATTGGCACGTCTTGATATATCTTCATATCATTCTGTTATATGGGCCTGCTCAAATACTTCATCATCGGCCACTCTCGAAACAAAAAGAGAGGTATTATTGATGGCCATTTCTACTGTTCAGAGTATGAAGAAATCATCAGACGGTAACCATCCAAATCCTAGAACCTACCTGTTACTATTACAATGTTGTAAGAGTTTACTCCCCTCTGGACCTGAGCGAGAGAAGGCTCTACGAAGTATCTTCCGAAGTTGCTGTAAAGATGGGCTAGTAAATAAAAAGGTATTGACTGAATTCCAATCCTCAGTATCCACAGATACATATCACAAGGAGGTGGTACTAAAAAGCTCGTCATACAACGGTATTGAATCTTTACCCGAGACCTGGACTCACAACCTCGGATATCGAGTGCGAACTTCACATGGAACTGCAGAGAATGGAATATCACGGAAACGTAGTCCAATCATTTCTATTAGTGGCGAGGTAATTGCATCCACTGCATATAATGATTATAGAATGAGAAGAAGGTGGTCAAAGAAGAATCAAAAGTTGTTACAAGGTGGAAGAATGTAGCTTGGGTACACACATGGTGTGAGTTTAAACACTAGGTTAAGATTTAATAGCCGCATTGTGATTGGTTTTGTATCTTAAAAAGTCTGTCCGTCGTTTGCCAAAATTGGGGTAAGCCGTACAATACTATCACATTTATCGACGTAAGCGTACATACGTTTGCCAAAATTGGGGTGGGCTGTCCGATTAGTGTCGTTTATATCCGAATATCATCGTAAATATCCGTTTACTTTAAAATCGCTTAAGCGTACGCTGTGATCGCCTTTTTCTCTCCATTCTTCATTCTATCTCCTCTTCATACAATTTGAGCAACATGTTGAGAGTACTACGGCATTTAACGAGGCCTGCCTCTTCTTTAACGGGACGAAATATATCTTCTTTTAATGTATTGAACAATGGTAAAAGTTTGTGTAGGGCGGCGGCGTCTCGTCCTGTTGCTAATGGATACCAAACACATGATATGTGCAGTCATCTTCCTTTAAATGACAATGGTTTCGAGTTACCAACTAGTAGTATCTGCAACCGTGCTTTTAGCTCTGCAGATGCCGAAACTCTAAATCAGGTAAGAGAATCTCATCTCAATTTTGAAATTCATAGTACTC
>Ga0214477_100412_pt1 | contig 29684 bp, 23 predicted proteins | sample M1_20Mar14CPVII9_FD_165058 | JGI IMG/M metagenome (GOLD analysis project Ga0214477, IMG submission 165058) | Marine eukaryotic communities from Monterey Bay, California, United States - M1_20Mar14CPVII9sort6BwellC16 | ecosystem: Environmental > Aquatic > Marine > Unclassified | place: USA... | reverse complement strand
CCACGGTAATATTGTCCCGGCCACCATTCTCCAGCGCTGCCTTCACTAGCCCATCACAACACTCCTTTAAACCCTCGGATTTTAGAATGTCACAAATTTGCTCTTCGGGAACCATATCGCTGAGCCCATCCGAACATAGCAATAAACGATCCCGTGTTTCCATTTCAAGATGCACGACATCAGCTTCAATGTGGTCACGAACGGCATCGATACTGTTGACCAGCACATTCGCAAAGGCTTTTGCATCCTGCGGTGCAGTCCCTCGATCAACAAGCGACTGGGCCAATGTGTGATCGCGTGTCACTTGCTTCAACTTGCCCTGACGTTGGATATAGGCTCGGGAGTCGCCTATATGGGAAATAATTGCATGAGGCGGAAGCAAATAAGCACCGGTCAGCGTTGTGCCCATTTGACTCTTATCCGGGTCGATCTTTGCATGCCGGTGAAACTCATCCTGAATTTTCGATACGTAAGCATCAACTCGTTGCCGCATTTCCTGAGCGTTAAAATCTTTAAATTTCATTACCCAACTCGAAGCTTGATCCGCCGCGTGCAGCGTTGCTTCCAAAACGAGATGAGATGCAAAATCTCCGTGCCTGGCTCCTCCAACACCGTCTGCCACAAGCAAACCATAGGCATGTCCATCCACCAGATTTACAGCGTCCTCCTGCAAATTAGATAATAGCAGCTCGCATCGGCGTGTTCGGCGAATCACCGCAAAGTGGTCCTCGTTCCGCTGACGCACCTTGCCAACATGTGTCGCTGCGACAATTTCAACGCTAAATCCTGACTCATCTTTTGCGAAGAAATTATCTGCAAAACTAGCGCCTCGCTGCTCTTTTGTTTCATCTTCCACATCCGCCATTTTTCTCACCCCGTTACCCACCGACCACAAAATATAAAAATGAACGCTCTCAAAACACAACAGGCACCAAGGCAACCAGCCAGTTTTACTCGTCAGCCAAATTAAACACCTACCCAATTAAACTCTTTCCCAGGTAAACTCTTACCTCGGTTGTTTATTCTTGCAACCCGCCTACCGAAAAACTAGTTTCGGACAGGCACGGCTCAACCAGCTGGGTCTCGAGAATCCGGAATAGTTCTTTTAATACCATTTCATTTGAATTAATTTTCGTATGCTTGGAAATGATTAAACATTCAGATTCTACCCCCGGAATTCGAGCACTTTTAACAGGCACAACTTTGTCAGAATCACCAGCCCCCAAAAGGCAGTAGCCACACCCAATAATTGAGTTAAGCCTCACCGATTCACTAAAATTCAGACAATTCATTTTCCTAAGTAATGGACTCTCTGGTCGCAACAAATCAATGCTGGTTGGAATTCGCCTAGTGAATTCCCTTGTGAAGGCTTCAGGGTTATCTCGCAACAACTGCTCACGAATCTCATTCATCGAACTTGGTTCATCCACCAATTTCGTCCCAAGGCGGCCAATCGGGCGATTAGCTTTGGGAGATCCCCAATGAGGAGTGCCGAGGAAAACAACTCTGGAAACGGTGGGGACCGGTTGAAAATAGAACGCGTCACGAAGCGCCGTTCGCGTTCCTTCCGTCGTCACCAAGCAATCCAAAGGAACTTTTGAAATAGAATTCCATAACTGATCTCCACTGTATGTGACCTGCAATTTAGCAACCAACCCACCCATGCTGTGGCCGATTAAGATGATCTGGGAAAGTGCAGAATCTTCTCCATTGGGATCCAATTTTTTTGTGATGGCATTCAAATGGCCTCGCAAAACCGCCGCGCTCTTTAAAAACGGCTCTCCGGTTGGATACTGAAAACCCCATAGCTGGTATCGCGAAATCAATTCAGGTCGCGCACGTAATTCATTGGCAGCGTTTGACCAAGTAAATGGATCCGATAACAGACCGTGCACGAAAACGACTGGAATCTTGCCGGGTTGGTAAGGCTCCACAGTATACAACCCAGGCCCCTCGTCCGTCGTTCCGGGCTGTAGAAACCCTTCCAGATAGTTCTTATCACGTTTGGAAATACGATACTCAATCGGCGCTGACAGGTCTCGCGCAACGGCAACCTCGAAACCGTCTACGTTCACCGAACGAGCACGAAGCGGATCGACAAACTCAAACACAAAGCCGCACGAGGAATCTTCATCGGGACGAGCACAACGCAAAACCAATGTCGCGGCAAATGCCTGCTGATCCCTAAGGAAACGCTCACCTTCCAACCGTTTGTTAATTACAACAACTGGCACCCCAACTCCGCTGCAACGGTAATGATGATTCAGCTTTTTACTGACCTCGGTAGTCGCGGGGATTACCAAATCGAAATCCTGCCGGTCCCACGCAAAACCACGATACAAAATGGGAATCCAATCACTGCTCGACGGACTCACCAACAACTGGCCAGACTGCGGTTTAAACAGTTCATACTCCTGACCGCTGTCGATAATTTTTCGAAGACATTGATTGTAAATCTTGGCCGACGTGCCATTCCCCCCTCCGCTCGCGACAGCCTCCGCTACCACCGCTGGCCAGATCGTTTGGGCAGCACATATATACTGTGCTATGCACCCTACTTCCTTATCCCGATCCAGCCTACAACCATCGCGGTAAAGCGTTCTGGCGATCTCTATTTGCGATGCATCCGACACACCTGAATCGTTTTTCGATTGGAAAACGGGAACCGCGCGAACACAATCCACTCCACCGAAACGGCACCCCGCCATGCCTCCAATCACACAGATTAGAATGCAAATCCCAAATTGTGCGAATTTTTGCATGTCGAGTATTCCGAAACTTTCGAGCGATAGAAACGTATCGCTTCCTCTCGTATATCGGATTCAGTTACCCATGACTCCATTACGACGCCAACCTTCGTCAATTCCGCTGCCGACGTTGCAGGCACACGACAGATCATAATATTTACAGCCTTTCTCGAAGATTTAAGTTGACAAAAAAAGGGAGCCGGACAACCGACCCCCTTTGATTCTCAAATTCACCGTCGAAACCCACTCCATTCAGACCAACTGGATTTGCGCCGATCAAAATTATTTTTTATCATCACCATCTTGAAGGCGTACCAAACCCCGCTCTTCTTGACGGTTATCACCGCGATGCACCATCACGGTCAATACATCTTCCGTCAAATTGTAAAGGCCAGCTTCAATCAAAATGTCATCTTTACCAACGAGTTTGAATGCGACTCGCTGCGTCTCCTTATCAACGCTACCTTTGACCTGAATAACTTCATCAGTCAAGCCAACCGATAGGTTTCCGCGAATCATTCCGTCTTTGTTAAGGGCTAGTTGCAACGTCAAATCAGATTTCGTTTGCCCCGGAGTGACTACAGCAAAGACACCTAAAGGCATCCAGTCGTCAGTGTCCTCGGTGTTGTCTATTTCTGAATAGTCGTCTGCAATTTTGACAGCTTGATTGTAATACTCTTCCTCTGTCGCGATCGGATCTTCACCAATGTAGACATTCCCATTTTCGACATAGATCCCATCATTACCATATTGATAAGACACCGGCGCTTCATTGCATCCACAATACCCTGAGGTATACCCATAAGACGGTGTCAACCACCACGCTGCGGTTGCGATCCCCGCCGCATACCACGCGCCTGGATAACGAGCGTACCAACGGGGATTATAGTAGGAGTGATATCCTCCAAAACTTGTTTGAATTGCAACCGCCTGACCATAGCTTCTTACGATTCCGTTATACCCAGAAGCGTAAGCGCCCGTCGCGTAAACATTTCCACTAGGGCCAGTCACATACCGAGCAGCCCCTGCCCGTCCGTAAGTGTTGTACCCATCAGTGGCTCGCGTGCCACCAACTGTAACGCCACGCGCATTTCCATTGGCATCTCGAACACCGGCTGAACCGCCGCGTTGGACGATCGTATTTGTTCCATCGGTCGCCATTCTTCCACCGCGAGCGGCATATCCCCCTGAGCCATCCACATTGGATTGCCCTCGAACCGAACCCGCTCCCGCAACTGTCGAATTACCGTCGGTCCCGATGTAGCCACCAGCAGCTCCACCACGAACATTCCCTTGGGCGTCCCGCGCACCGCCTACAACAGTTCTTGAGCCGGCAATCGAATCGCCGTCGGTAGCGACCCGCGACCCGCCTCGAACACCAGCAGCGGAACCATCAGTATTTTTTCCACCCGCGTAGCCTCCACGTCCAGCAACAGCATTGGTACCGTCTGAGGCTGCCCCTGCAGATCCACCGACGACTCGCTTATTGCCCTGAGCATCGGTAACCACAATCCCTCCGGCAGCGCCGCCATAGTTGACGCCGCCACTGGTCGTCCCGCTTCCGCTTCCCTTATAGGAATCAACCGTATAGTTCTTACCTTGGTAAGTTTTTCCGTTGTAGTCATTGGGAGCCGAGTTGCCACCGCTGCGCTCGCGGTCTCCGGACTTCTTAGGCATGTTTAAAAAGTCATCCAACTGGTTCTGCGAGGGTCTTTCGAATTGATTATTTGCTCGACTAGCCCCGCCATTATTAAAATTCCCATTAGGCCGCGCCTGACCAAGGGAACCGGGTTCATTTCGCCGATTGCCCGCATTATTACCGCTGGATGAAAAACTATTCGGCATCGAAAAGGAACGCGTATTACTACTCGGCTGACGGTTATTCGAATTGCCGAAAGAAGACCCGCCAAAAGACTGGTTGCCCCCTCGATTGAAGTCTGAACTTCGTGACGATCGATTCATCCCTCCAGCAGACGGTGTACGTGAACCGCCAGACGAGAAGCTTCGCCCGCCACCGCCACCACCACGCCGTTGAGCGTGAGCGTCGGCAGCAAATGCGACCGTTGTCAGCAACATCACAACTGCCAAACTTAAAAACTTCATTTTTCTAGATCCAAAAAAGATTTCTAACATAGCTTCAATCATTCCCAACTAAGTTGAGCTTTACTTTCTAATTACGATTACCGGCTGAGTGTCAGGCAATGTGACGCCGTTGAGTCTGCGACCAGTGGAATAAAACTCCAATCTGGAGTCATCAATAATTTTGTAAATATTCCGAGCGGAAGCAATGCCCCCGTCGGCCATTTGTAATTCCATTTCGACCGCCCATTTATTCTCTTCAACTCGCTTCCAAACCCCAGTTCCAAAACCACCCTTAGAATCAAAAATCCAAGATCGAATACTCCCCAGCTTTGCATCCCACAAGATCACTTGGGTTGCTTGCTCTCGAAGACCCTGCTCATCAAACATTTGGAATGAACGGCGAATGGAATGATCTCCCATCGTCCAGCTCGCATTTGTCTCTACGCTAATCCCCCCAGAAACCTCGTCTCGCCAATCACCAATCAGCCAATTTAAAGATTCCAATCGGGAGACCTTTTCAGGAGCTACCGGTACTCGTGTCGCACGGACAGAATCAATTTTCCATCCCTCGTCCATTTTCACATGCACTACCGAATAAGGTGTCTGCCGTTCGCTCTCTGGAGACTTAATAACGGCCACGCCCTCTTCGACCGCAACATTTGGAGTGACTAATCGAATCGAAACTTCATTTAACGCAAGGGTTGTCCCAAAGGGCTCATCAGCAAACGACTGTTTTATCGCGGCAGCAATATTCTCACGACCGCTGACGCGCTCACCGTTCTTCTGTGTCCATTGCCCCCGACGGCTCCAATAACTTGCCGCACGCTCAGCGTCACGTTGATTCATCGCGTCTAAGTAACCAGCGATGGCATCCTCAATTGCAAGATATTCAAAACGTGTACGCTCGGAAACCGGCAATCCCCCTTTCACAGATGACTTTTCGCGGGCCTGATCCTGACGCGAAGAACTAGCCTCCTGACCAATCCCAATCGAAAGATGGGAGGAAATCAGGACGAAGGCAATCAAACAGGGGAAGCGAATCATTGATATAAATCCAAATCTGAAAAATCGATTGAGTCTTTGACTCACTGAGCTTTTACCCAGGTCTTGTCGTGGCTAGTTTGTCAAACAATTTGAGGCATTGCCGACGTGCGAAAAGGTCGAATATGAATTATAAGACAGTAGAATTCGAAGTCGATCACTAATTCGTTCGGAGTTAGAGATTTACATCGAGCCGTCAGAATTTAATGACTTTTCCGATCGTCCGGATTGATGTTCGGTGACAGACAAACACTTCGGTTCGACCTTTATTCAAAACCGGTTTAGTAATTTAATAGCGAGTCTCAATCGTTCTCCTCTCGCAATATTTGATCCGCGACCATCCGGCAAAGCTTTTCTGGCTCGATGGCTCCTGCTAGATTAGTAATCCGCCGTAGCCCTCAATTAGTGACCAGCATCTCCGACTGCCCCCATGACTGACGACGCCGACAATTTCCCAGCCCGCATTCTGATTGTCGATGATCAGCAGTCAATGTGTGAAATGTTGGTTGATACACTTACGCCCAATGGTTTAGAAGTTGAATGGAAAACGAAAGCCACCCAAGCAATAGAGCTGTTAAAGGATCGAGTGTTTGATGTCGTCTTAACCGATTTAAAAATGCCCGACATGAACGGGATCGAATTTTGCCAAGAGGTTAATCGCAACCACCCCGAACTTCCTGTAGTCGTAATGACCGCCTTCGGCAGCTTCGAAGCGGCCGTGTCTGCCATCCGAGCGGGCGCCTTCGACTTTGTAACCAAACCATTAGAAATAGATCTTCTAGACATCGCACTTGCGCGGGCGGTCAAGCAATCTCGCCTACAGCAACAGGTTCGTCAATTAAAAAACCTCTCTCGACATTGGAGTCTCGTTTGGGGAATTAATCGGCAAGAGTCCCGCGATGCGGAACCTTTACAAACAACTGTCGCAAGTCGCTGCAGTCGACACGACTGTGCTAATCACCGGTGAGAGTGGTTCCGGCAAAGAACTAGCCGCCCACTCAGTGCACCAACATAGCAAACGCAGAGACAAACCCTTCGTCGCAATCAACTGTGCTGCACTTCCGGAATCGCTAATGGAAAGCGAGCTATTTGGCCATGTCGCAGGTGCCTTTACTGGAGCGGATCAGGATCATGATGGATTATTAGTACGGGCAAACGGTGGAACTTTATTTCTCGACGAAATTGGTGAAATGTCACCGTCGATGCAACCCAAACTACTGCGGGCGCTCGAGGCGAATTGCGTCCGTCCCGTGGGAGGAATCGATGAAATCCCCTTCGACGCCCGACTCGTTGCAGCCACCAATCGTGATCTTGAGACTGCCGTCGAAACTGGTACCTTTCGTGAGGACTTATTTTATCGAATTAATGTTGTCCCGATCCACCTGCCTCCACTTCGGCAGCGAAGTAACGACATCCTGATTCTGGCTCAGTTCTTTGTAAAACTATTCAGTGAAAAATCAGAAGTTGAAATCAAGGAAATCACAGAGACTGTCGCCCAGCGACTCCTTGATTACCAATGGCCGGGAAATGTCCGTGAACTTAGAAATGCCATGGAAAGAGCGGTCACCCTTTCCGAAGGAAAAAAACTGCAGATCGAAGATCTGCCAGAATCAATTCGCAACTACCAATCCAGAACAATGGTCATTGCCAGCGACAAACCGGAAGAACTTCGGTCGCTCGAAGAAGTTGAAAAACGATACATTTTACACGTTCTTGACACGGTGGACGGCAATCGAACTCTCGCCTCAAAAATCCTCGGACTTGACCGAAAGACGCTGTACCGCAAGCTGATTCGCTACGAACAAACAGGCCCCGAGTAGCCGCTCAAACTTCACGGATTAAACCGGGAAGAAAAATTCGAAACTCGGAGCCTTTCCCCGGCTCGCTGCTGACTTCAATTCGACCTTGTTGCTCCTGAACCATATTATAAGCCAGCGACAAACCAAGTCCGGTACCATCACCAACATCCTTAGTTGTAAAAAACGGTTCAAAAATAGTCTCTAGATTCTCAACAGGAATCCCCATCCCTTCATCTTTAACTGTTAATTCCCATTCAAACGACGAGCAATCACTCTCCATGCCCTCCTCTGGCTGAGACCGACTCAGCGACACAGACAGGGTTCCTCCCGTTTCCATCGCTTGAATTCCATTGACCATAATATTGGTCAAGACTTGACGGATTTGCCCACCGTCCAAATAAGCAAGTGCTCGTGTATCTGCCAAAGCGGATTCGATCGAAACCCCATTCCTCTCGGCAACGATCGTCAACAACTCTGTCACCTGAATTAAAATTTCATTTAGATCGATCTCAGCCTTTTCAATAGGCAATTGTCTCGAAAAATCTAAGACTTGCCGAATCATTTCTGTGATCCGGTCGGTTTCCGACTGGATTGTTTCTGCATTTTGCTTAACTTTTTCAGGTGATAGATTTCCTTTCGCAATTAATGCTGCTCGACCGGATACGACGCTTAGAGGCGTACCAATTTCGTGGGCGATACTGGCGGCCATTCGCCCTACAGTTTTCAGGCGATCTGCATGGCGTAACTGTTGCGTAACCAGCAACTTATCACGAGTCTCTTTCTCAATGGCAGATTTTTGGGCCTCCAAATGCGAAGACATCTCATTGATCGATTCCGCGAGTTGGGTCAACTCATCTTTACCGCTTAACTCAACCCGGCAACGGTAGTCTCCCCCGCCAATGCGTTTTGTCGCCGCAGTCAATTTATTCAAAGGATTGGCCACCAATCTCACTCCGGCAAACCAAACAACCAGGATTGAAACGATCGCCAGTAGCCCGACAACCAACAAAAACTCAATCAGTTTGTTCATCGTCTCTCGATCATAATCAGCCAGCGACCTCGTGAATTCAAGGCCTCCGATCCGTGGGATTCCAAGATCTACCGGATAGTAGGTATGCAACAGATGTCCACCGTCGCCAGCGGTGGAAACAAAAGAGGTGATCTCTTTACGTGTGACTACTGTGGAGAAATCAGCCGTTGCAGACGGACGTGTCGTCGATGTGACTGACTCCTCAAACCAAACCCACCTCGCGATCGGCGACGCTCCTTCGGAGGTCAAGGCTGCCCGCATCGCCTCCACCCCTCCCAATCGCCACGCATCTAAAATTGAGCGTTCCATTTGAGACGCCATTTTTGAGGCATAGGCTTCGTGATCCCGCTTGATTTTAGAAATCGCAATCTGGGCAGCAAAATAATTGGAGGCGGCAAGAACAGCGATCACGGCAATCACTGAAACAAGCGAGAGTTTTGCAGCCAGTTTCATTTCAGAGATCTCGCGTTATAAGCAACTACCGAATTAAAGTTCTCACCCTCAGTATAAACCAAAAAAAGGATTTGTTGATGAGGTGAACCATGGGGCATGCTTGGACACCGCGGCATTTTGCCCCATCCCAAATACGACCATTTTATCGCTCAGGCAATTTAGTTTCGTCAATCGCCCGTAATTTTAAGGAAGTTCTTTGGGTTTTCAAAAGTCTATCTCACGAACCTTGTTTTGGCACGGAGTGTGCTTTAGTGATCTTGTCGCCAATGAATTTCAATCAGGATCAGTGCCCATGCTTGAAACAGATCAGCCCGGACTTGATCCTGACGCAATTCGCCGAGGAGAGATTCAAATTTCTTCCAACAGCAGTTGCCATCGATCTTCAAAACAAAAAACGGCATGGAGGTTTGCAATTCGGCAAGTCTGCAAAATTTATTTAGGGAGAAAAATATGAGAATAGCCAGAAGCACACGAATGGGTTGCATTGCATGCATGGTAACCGCATTCTTGCTTAGCACGGTAGCGATTGGGCATGCATCGGCGGTTCCCGAAACTGGAACTACCAAAAACAAGCTCACTCCATCAGTCACATTCACTACGCCACCGCTCAAAACTCTTACTGATAGCGAAGTAAAAAATGCAATTCAGTCGGCAAAACATCTGTCCCAAGCATTTCGGCATATTTCAAATCAACTTCTTCCCTCGGTCGTAGCAATCGAAAATAGAACAGAAAACTCGCAGACCACAGGACAAACACCTAATGGAATGCCCTCCAGAGGAGGTGTTGGCTCCGGAGTCATCATCGATCCAAATGGCTGGATTATGACAAACAATCACGTCGTTGCGGGCGCAGGTTCGATTATCGTTCGATTGCATGACGGACGCGAATTCATGGCCGAGCAGGTTATGACCGACCCCAAAACCGATATCGCCATCGTTCGAATTCCAAATGCGAAAAATCTTACTGCTGCCAAAATAGGTAATAGCAACGGTTCGTATGTCGGAGATTGGGTTTTAGCTTTGGGACAACCCTTCGGACTCGAGAGTACAGTTACAGCTGGGATTATCAGCGCGAAGGGACGGGGGATCGGATTATCAGATAGTGAAAATCACATCCAAACCGATGCGGCAATCAACCCCGGTAATAGTGGTGGCCCTATGGTCAACCTAGATGGCGAAGTGATCGGCATCAACACCGCAATCTCCTCCAGCAGCGGCGGAAGTGATGGCGTCGGGTTTGCGGTTCCCATCAACCTAGCAAACTGGGTTGCCAACCAATTAATTGATCACGGAAGTGTCCAACGAGCTTTTCTTGGAGTCGGAATTCAACCAATCACTCAAAAATTGGCTGACCATTTTAATGTGCCGCCCAAGCAAGGTCTGTTGATTACCCATGTCCTTCCAAAGTCACCGGCGGCCAACGCTGGTGTTCGCACCGGCGACATCCTTTTGAAATTTGCAGAGGCTCGCGTTTCCGCGCCCAACGAATTTCAGACGTTTGTCGAAAGAGCAAAAATTGGACAAACCTATCAACTGACAATCAATCGAAATGGAACGCTTCAAAACCTTAACTGTGTGCCTCAATCGCAACCCAACCGCCCTGCCGAAAGCGGTGGAAAGCAAATGACCACGAGTCACTCAAATCGAACGTCCTCAGGACGATTGGGAATTCGAGTTGGAGATTTCGATTCAACTGTCGCAGGAAAAATGGGAATTGACGCCACAGAAGGAGTCTTGATTTTAGCCATTCAACCAGGGGGCCAAGCACACCGTGCTGGAATGGTACCCGGTATGATCTTGACTGAGGTCAATCACAAAAAAATCGAATCGCTGAGTCAATTCAACCAATTAATGTCCGAGCTAAATTTAGACGAGAGCTTGCTTTTTTTGACCAAGAGTCAAAACGGATCACAATTCGTTGTAATTGACAGTTAGTCCCTCGGCTTTTCTCAGTCGGCTCCCATCTTTGGGAGCCATTTTTTTTGCGCTAAATCCAATTATTAAAGAATCTTCTCGAAGAATTACCGGTCAAACGTTTTCTGTGAATTATCCAATTAAAGCCTCCTATCGTTGGAAGCGACAAAATTTTCTCGAGCAAACCCAAGCCGGTAAACCCGTAAAGCAATTGCTGACTTTAAACCGTTCGCTGATTCAGATAAACTCATCCGTTCTATGGCAATTACTTTTTGAAAACTATTGTCTCAATCCGTTTTTTCCATAACTCGATCAATTACCAACAAATCAGATTAATCTGAAGAAATTATTGAAAGCCCTCCTATGAAATTAACTCAGTTTATCACCGGCCTCCTTTTGATCGGATCGATCTCGGGGACGATGCTTATTCCTCAATTGCTGAATGCCGAAGAAACTCGCGTTCCGATGACAGTCAATGAATCTGAAATTCGGGAATGCGCAAAAGCTTTTTCCAACGCATTCAACTCGGGTGATGCCAAAGCGATCGCTGCCCAATGGACCATGGATGGTGACTACACCAACGAGGCAGGAATTGAATTCAATGGACGGGAAGCGATCGAGAAAGAATACACAAACTTTTTCAAGCAATACCCCGGCGTCAAAATCAAGATTGACATCGAGGAAATTAAAATGCTTTCGGAAACCAGCGCTATCGAAGAAGGCACCGCAACGCTTGGAGAATTTGCTCCCGTTGAATGTCACTACGTTTTGATCCATGTCAAGAAAAACGGCAAGTGGCTAATCGCCTCCGCACGTGACATGCGGATCGAAGCAAAATCAAATTTTGAACGCTTTAGTGAGCTTGAGAAGTTGATTGGCACGTGGAGTCACGAAACCAGTGCAGGAAAAATTGAAACAACCTACCGCTGGATTGCCAACAAAAAGTTTATCGAAAGAAAATTTTCAGTTTCAATTGATGGAAAAACAACATTGTCGGGTACTCAAATCATCGGTTGGGAACCGTCCAGCCAACAAATCACATCGTGGTTATTTGATTCCACTGGCGGCAACGGGGTCGCTACCTGGACTCCCACTGAAAAGGGATGGATGATTCAATCCAGCGGCGTCACGAGTGACGGTACCACGACGGCTGCGACCAATTATTGGAATTTTTCAAATAACGATACGATCACATGGAATTCAACCAATCGAATCATGGGAAATGAACCGCTCGCAGAAGCCGCTGAATTAACTCTCAAGCGAAACAAATAATCCTCATCGTCACCCCCAAATAATAACTACACACCGTCCACTGACTGGAATTAATATGATCACACGTATCTTAACCCTGACAGCCATACTTATCGCCTTCGCATTGCTTCAGCACAACGAATGTGCTGCACACGGATTTGGCGGATACCACAATGCAGCTATCCGAGCCGCTGCTGTTAACCGGGCTGCGACACTCAATCGCGGCATCAACATCGGCGTCAATGCGGCTCCGTACCGCCGCTACTCTTACCCTCGCTACCCAGCTCCACTTCCTATCGCGCCTTACTACCCAGCCTATAACCCAAGCGTTCCGTTCCCCGACATGCCGGGACCAGGCCCAGCTAATTTGGATAAGCTCGTCGGTAAACCTGCTGCTCCGAAAGACTCCAGAGCCAGTTCACTTGATTCGCTAGATGCTGCACTAAAGCAAATGAGCTTGCCTTCAGACGCCGGCCTGCCTGCCGCTCCAGCTAAGTAAGCTCGGTGCTCTTTAAAACAACTTAACTCGGGGCCTCAAAAATGAGGTCTCGTTTTTTATGCGCAAGGCATTGATTGACGCCACTCAAAACGCCACGATCAAAATTAGTTATTGATCTTTTTGAAGGACTTCCAACCCTTCCGAGAGAGCCTCCACCATCGAATCAATTTCTGATTCACTCAACACAGTTGAAAGCGCTGCCGAGCAGGTGTTGATCATCATGAAGCCACGTTCATAGAGAAAATTAACAAGAAATTCAATTTGCTTATTTTCCGAGGCATCCGAATACGTCTCTCTGTACCCCGTTGGAGCTTCCGATTTTAAGTGAACGCGAAACATCGAACCAGCGCCTGTTACGCAGGCATTGGCTCCAACGGCTTCGATTGCCTCAGAGATTTTCATGCGCGAATAATCACCAAGCTGGTTGAGCCGATCTACCGCCTCGCGATCAAACAACTCCATTGCCACCCGCCCTGCCGTCATCGTCACAGGATTCGCAGAGAACGTTCCAGAAAATGGAAATGGCAGTCGGTCCCGCGTTGGATCAAGAACAGACATGAACTCATCTTTGCCAGCCAACCCACCTACCGGAAAACCACCGCCAATTATCTTACCCAACGCAGTTAGATCCGGTTCCACGTCATACCAGTCCTGAGCGCCTCCCCACCCCATCCGAAAAGTAATCACTTCATCGAGTAAAAAGATGCAATCGTGATCGAGTGTCCATTTTCGAATCGCTTGCATATACTCCTGGCTCGCTGGAATTAAACCAACCCGGTGGGGCAAAGGATCAATCAACACGCAGGCCAATTCGTTTGCATGTTGATCTAATAATTCGAGCGTTTGGCTAATATTATTGAACGGAAATACAATAACGTCATCGAGTGCAGCTTGAGGAGTCCCCTCGACAACCGGAACACTTTGGGGAGATGCGACACTGCCCCAATTCTTTGGATTAGATTTTTGACTGACCTCTGCATAGTCATAAGTTCCATGATAAGCACCCTCCGATTTGGCAATTTTAGGCCGCCCTGTAATTGCTCTGGCAGCCTTAATTCCCGCCATCACCGCTTCGGTTCCCGAATTCATAAATCGAATTTTTTCAAAGCCCTGATTGCGATCACAGATGTCCTGCGCGAATCGAAGCTCAGCCTCGGTAGCCATCGTAAATGCGGTGCCTTGCTGAAGTTGACGAGTGACCGCGTCGACGACGACTGGATGGGCATGACCGTGAATTAAAGACGCCATGTTGTTCGCAAAATCAATACGCGTTACACCATCGAGATCTGTAACCCTACACCCCTTTCCAAAATCAACGTAATCGGGATTGGGCCTGCGGAAAATTGTATTTCGACTAATACCGCCGGGAAGTACCTGAAGCGCTTCTTTGTACAAGGACTGGCTTTTTGTCTGTGGTTTCATTCTTCTTATCAATCGAAAAACAACTTAAATTTAAAGTTACTCAACTCACCACTAGTAAACCGGTTTCCCCGTTGCGCTTGCAAACAAACCGGCCTCGTCAAAGATAATGCGATCCTCGTAATCATTGAACCAAATCGCTTCCGGATTCCGCCCAACAATTGCAATTTTCCCGCGATACTTTGCGTCGGCGGCTCCTCGATACAGCTTGAAAATCAAGACGCCATTTTCACCATGAGGAACGTCCATTGGCTCGTCAGTCACCGCACAGACTTCAGTCTTACCTTTGTAATGAGTGATCGATAGTTTGGCATGCGCTTCGATACCCGAAAGCCCCTTTTGAGATTCATTGAGAATTCTCCAAGCCTCCTCAATCGTTAGATTAAAAGCCCGATGCCCGACGATGTCGCGTCCGCAATAAAACCTTGAATTCTCAATCCCATTACGCTTTAACTCACGCTGCAAAATTCGCAGGGCATCAGGATTATCATTAATCCCTTTAATGATCGGCGACTGGTTATCAATGTTCACCCAGTTGCGACTTTTAAGTCGTTTTACTGAACGACGAGTGTTGTCTAACCAGACCAATCCGCCACTTTGATCAGTAAAATACTTACCCGCAGAGTCTTTCTTAAGAAACTCATCGGGATGATTAAAATGAACGACAAATCGCAGATTGACGCCGGGATAGGCCTCGTGAAACCCATCCAACATTTTGAAAAACGAATCATCGAATCGGTCGGGGAAAAAGGCTAGTTCCTTAGTGCCAATGCGGATGTTCTCAATCCCGGCATCGGCCAAAGATGCCCACCAATTGCCAATAATTTTATTACTAAGGACCATTGGATCGCCACCGGACATCAAAATCTCTCTCAGCTTTTCACGACCAGTCTCCGGATGCTTACCACCGTTAGACTCCACTGCTTGATTGTGAGCCATGATGTAGCTACAGATTTCATCAACTTTCGCGAGTCCCTTGGGAGCCATAGCACCATCGGGCCGCGACACCTCTTTTTTCGCAATGAGTTCCTCGCGGTAACAAAATCTACAATGTGCGGAACACGTTGACGCAACATAAATCAGCCCGATTTCATACTTATGTAACAAGCCTTCCACTGGACTGTAGTCCATTTGTTTGCCCGGATCTTGTGAACCCGCGAGATCAAAGGTCTCGGCAGGACTCGCTTTGATTAACTGTTGAATCGCCGCACTGTTCTTGGCCTGCTCAAAATAATGCCGGGTAATTTTAACGGGCATGCGAGATTCAATATCTCTCTCTGTTCCTTTGATTTCCACTAGCGCTGCCAACTCGCCCTCGCTATAGAAACCCTGCATCTCCGGGGCAACAGATTTGTCAATAAACTTTTTCAAACCCGATGTGATCTGGCGATCGTACTTCGCTTTTTCGATAGAGCTAACAAAAGACTGAGCTTTTTCTGAAGCGGAAAAATTAGAAATTGTTGACATGGGAGGATTCCATCGAAATAAGAATTCAAACCTAAGATTATAAAAAAGAGCGGTCGCAGACCGACTCCCTGTTCCGTCATGTTAGCCTTCGGCTCGCGACAATCAACCCGAACCTCTCGATCAGTCAGTTCAAAGAAAAACTCGAAATGGCTAATATCAAAGTCGTTCACAAAATCGCTCAAAAGGTGGGGGATTTTGATGCATTTTCAAAAAAGAATCATTCACCAATCCCAATCATTTGAGGGAACAATCCAGATAGTAGACGTTGCGTTCCAGCAAATCGAATTTCAAACAGTTTTTGAAATCTAATTCAGCTGATTCGCCAACGAAGAAAAGGCTTCGCGGACAAAAAATTACGCCATCAAAAGAAGACAACCGACACTCAATTATTTTGCCATGTTGAAAATGACGAAAGCGGCAATGATAGCGAGAACTCCAGCCAGGATCGCCATTAGAATTTTCACCCAACTGTAGGGACGTTGCCCCTGAATCTCACCAGTCACCGCGTTAACAAAAATCCGATACGGTTTATTTTTAAACCGATAAGTCATGAGATAAACTGGCAGTAATAGGTGCTTGTAGGTAACCGCGTCGTACCGCGATTTGACCGAATGAACACGTTGCTTATCTCCACCAATGCGCCCTCGAACGTCGGAGAGAATTGCGTTATCAATTCGCTTCTTCCCCTGCTCGAATCCACGATCTAATTCAATATCGTAAGTCCGCGCTAAATATCCAGCGAGATATTGCTGGGTGAAGGGCACACATTCGGTCAACGGCCAGGGTTCCAGAGCAATGATGTAGCTTTCAGGAAAACCTTGACTGGCAACCACCAATACATCGTCAAAAAACCGTTGAAATCTTCCCGACGCAGGATACCACCGCGTGCGAGTCTCGGTTCGCTTATTCTTACCAGTCCCTACACGGACCGTGTAGTTTTCTCCACGCTCCCCTGAATACGCATTAAACGTGAGGGAGTCGAAAGTCCAATAAGGAAGGTACACCCCATTAAATTTTCCCTGGGCGCCTCGCTTTTTAAAATCTCCTGGTGCAAACCACCTCGACTTCACCCAATCTTTCAGCTTCCCCTGCACGGTGCTGCGTTCGACCAAGAACGGCAAAACGCCATCAACAGGAACACGTTTAGTCGCGGTATGTACGTTTTCGCGTTGAATTGGCGAACCGCAATAAGGACACTCGGTACTGGTTAACGTCCCCGTGAAAACAACGACACCGCTGCAAGATTCGCAGCGAACTTCACTGCAGTCGCTCGCCCCTTCAGTCTCACTTGCCTTTGCCTTCTCATCTAACTCACGAAACTCAACAATGCGTTCAAGCATGGCGTGAAAATCTTGCTCCACCACCTCGCTATCTTCCGCAAGTTCGACGTCCTTCTCAAACCCGCAAAACGGGCACTTCAGTTTTTGCTCACCGATATGGAACTCAAAATCCGCTCCACAGCTATCGCATGGGAAAATTCGAGCCTTTCCCTCATCTGTCGTCGCGCCGACAATTTCGCTGCGTCCTAGGACTGCCTCGACTTCAGATTCCGGAGATTCCATATCGCTTTCGCTCGACTTAACTAGACCCAAAACGAGGTTCTAAGAATTCAATCGTGACCCACTAAACATCGTCTTCGCCGCAGCAGATTTGTGTTTGCAAATCAGTTGCCGACGACGACTATGATCTTAATTAACTAGGCGGTGGGGGAGGGGGGACGGCACCAAAGTGACCAGACAATTGGGGGACTTGCCCCGCAGTCATCCACTGCCCAAGCGACGGAGACCAAACATTGGTTGACGCAAGAACACCTCCACTTTGGATCATTTGAACCAACTGGGCGTCATTATAAGGCCCTTGCGACTGACCATTAACCGAAATGTGCCACGTCGCCTGCGGCGGCGCGGGAGGCGCAGACAAGCCAGGAGATTGGACCATTTGGTTAGCCATCGCGAACCCCATTCCAAGCCCCATCCCATCGGCAGCACCACCGCCTGCTGGATTATCAGCAGCGGCCATCATTGCATTACCCATCTGGAACTGCTGGAACCGGTTCATATCACCAATCACGCCCATACTACTGCGTGTATCAATTGCTTTTTCAACTTCCTCAGGCAAGGAAATATTGACAATGTTCAGCTGCGGGATATCGAGTCCATACTCATCGTCGACTCGCTCAACAACCGCTTTGCGAAGTTGTTCAGAGAAATCACCATAGTGACTTGCCAAATCGAGAGCGGCAACTTTCGATTCACCTAATAAATCTGCCAAAGCAGTAATCAAAATCGACCGCATCAGTTCGCTGATCTCGTCAGCTTCAAATGACGAATCTGTTCCAATCAATTCCCTCAACAACGCCTTGGGATCCTCCGCTCGCAGAGAATAAGTTCCAAACGCACGTAATCGAATCGGACCAAAATCCGGATCACGGAACATAATTGGATTGGGTGTTCCCCACTTTAAATCAGTGATCTGACGGGTACTGACGAAGTAAACCTCTGAGCGGAACGGGCTATTAAAACCGTGCTTCCAACCCATGATCGTACTGAGAATTGGAATGTTGTCAGTGGTTAATTTGTAGTTTCCGGGTTCGAATACGTCAGCAATTTCACCTCGGTGAACAAGAATTGCCATCTGACCGGGACGAACGATAAGCTCGGCACCGTTCTTAATTTCATTCTGGTACCGTGGAAAACGCCACGCAATTGTGTGCCGCGAATCGTCAATCCATTCAATAATGTCGACGAGTTCATTTCGCAGCTTGTCAAACAAGCCCATTTACTGACTCCTGGAAGAAGAGATTCAAAAGCAAGTCGCAAGTAGATTACTGCGATCGTCCAAGTATAACACTGCGGTTTAACCCGTCAAATACCGCGACGTCTGCTCTCGGCTCCGCCACACGAAGTTTTCCATCAAGAAACACTGGATTTGATTAAACCGGCGTCGCCCATGGGGGGAATTACGAGCCCAAGCGCTGCTCAACACCAATACTTGTGGCCCATTCCCGCCTAGACACATTGAGAAATTAGGAAGGTTACTAAATCTGAACCCACCGAAATAAAACCGACATTCCCTGACCACCGCCGACACACAACGTCGCAATGCCCAATGCTCCCACCTGACCTTGCTGTTTCAACCGATCATGAAGTGTCATCACCAGCCTCAATCCACTCGCACCCAAAGGGTGCCCTAACGCCAACGCACCACCCCAGGTATTGACCCGCTCCATTGGAATCTCGAGATCCGCCATAGAAGCCAAGACCTGTATCGCGAAAGCTTCATTGATTTCAAACGCCGAAACTTCTTTCGCGGTAATACAATTCCGCTCGAATATTTTTCGGGTCGCTGGCACCGGCCCAAGCCCCATTAACTCTGGTGACACATGCCCGTATTGGACATCGACAATCTCTAGCCCAGCCGAAATTCCAAGCGACTTTGCAACCGCTTCTTCTACCACCCACCCACTGGTCGCTCCATCGGTCAGCGGCGAAGACGTCGCAGCTGTCACAGTGCCCCCCTCATTAAACGCGGGCGGTAAACTCGCGATTTTCTCCCGATTCACAGGGTATCTAACAAATTCATCGCTGGTAATTAAATAAGGATGCAATTGTTCCGCATAAGCCCCACTCTGATGCGCCTCATGAGCCAGAGTATGACTTCGTTCTGCAAAATCTTCTTGTGATACGCGGTCGAACTGAGGATATTTCACAGCCACCTGCTCAGCGGTTTGACCGTTCGGGATATAGGCATGCTCATGAACAGCCTTAATGCTTTCGGACTCCGAAAAATTTGCTCCGCGTCGTGGAATCCGGCTCATCGACTCAATACCCGCCGTCAAAAACTGTGTACCCCACGAAGCTTTCACACGCGCGGCTGCCACCGCAACCGCCTCCAGACTACTCGCACAAAGTCGATTCACCACCATTCCCGGCACTTCTAACCCGGCCCCTAACGCCGCCAAACGACCGACATTGTAACCCTGCTCATGCTCGGGATAAGCACAGCCAACGATCAAATCCTCTGCCCCTGAATTCCACAATTCGGGAGAGCGACTCGCCTGAGCATTCAACATCTCTACCAACAAATCATCCGCTCGAATATCCCGGTAAGCACCTTTGAAAGAGCGTCCGAAGGGAGTTCTAAGTCCCGAAGTAAAAATCGCCTTGGGCATTGGATTATCACAAAGTAAAACAAATTGAATCTGTAAAAATTGACGGCCGCTTTTCAGCAATCAGCCGTTTCCGGAATTGCAAATGACAAGAACCGAAAACACTCGGGTCACTTCGCCAATGAAAGCAAACCGTCGGGCATTCCAAGTTCCTCTTCTGTCACGCCAGGAGCAAGTTTTTCGATCTGAAATGATTCGCCTGTTGGCGTAAAGACGCCTAAGTCGGTGACAATCTTGTGAACCACTCCCTTACCGGTGAGAGGAAGCGTGCACCGATGCAGCAATTTCACTTCCCCTCGTTTTGAAAAATGGGTCAACATTACGATGACTAATTTGGCACCATGAACAAGGTCCATCGCGCCTCCCATCCCCGTCACCTTTTTTCCCGGAATCATCCAGTTTGCAAGACTTCCTTCCGCATCGACTTGCATTCCGCCAAGCACACAAACATCAATGTGCCCTCCACGGATCATTCCAAAACTCATCGAACTGTCAAAATAACTGGCTCCTTTTTTAACCGAAATCGTTTCCTTACCAGCATTGATCAATGTGGCTGAAACCGTTTGAGGAGTGGGGCGGCCAGCGACACCCAATACCCCGTTCTCTGAGTGAATCCAAATGCCCTTTTCCGGTGGAATTCGTTGAGCGACAAGCGTTGGAATTCCAATTCCAAGATTCAAACTCGAACCGTCGCTTAACATCTCGATCACTTGATCGACCATTTCATTCTTCGACCAATGATTTTTCGAAACAGACATGCCTACCTCCCCCATTAAAAATCCCCCACAGATCCTCTTTGCGAAAACCCGTGTTAGTTTTGATCTTCAAAAACTGGAATTTCGATTGTATTCTCGTAATCAGCACCCTGGTAAATACGTTGCACGAACACTCCCGGGAGGTGAACATTTTCCGGTAAAATCTCACCCAACTCAACCAACTCCTCAACCTCGACAATGGTCACTTTAGCGGCCATCGCCATCAAGGGAGAAAAGTTCCTTGCCGTTTCTTGAAACCACAAGTTGCCATAGGCATCGCCTTTTTGAGCTTTGATAATTGCAAAATCAGCGGTCAACGGCAGCTCCAGCAAACACGGCATATCAAACGTCCGCGATTCTTTTCCTTCAGCAATCTCAGTCCCAGATCCAGCCGGAGTATAAAACCCGCGAATGCCCATTCCAGCAGCTCGAATTCGCTCGCTGAACGTTCCCTGCGGAACCAAAGTAACCTCAACCTCGTTAGCCAGCATCTGCTCTTCCAGATCAGGGTTACCGCCCACGTAACTGCAAGTCGCCTGACTGATCTGTTTTTCTTTTAACAACCACGCCAATCCACGCCCCGAATTTCCAATATTGTTGGAAATTGCATGCAGATTCTTAAGTCCCAAACGACGAATTTCTAAAATGCTGTTTTCGGGAATTCCACACAATCCGAATCCCCCGCTCATGACTGAGGCTCCATCCTTCATGTCGAACAATGCTGCCTTCGCGTCCTTAAATACCTTGGATGTCACCGAGGCTCCTTTTTAGATTACGCTGCGTCGGAAATAATCGAGAGATATTAAAACCAAGGTCAAGCGATGAGATCATGAATTACATGTCCATGAACATCGGTCAGCCGGAAATCACGCCCCTGATATCGGTAAGTCAGCTTGGTGTGGTCAATTCCTAACAAGTGCAGAATTGTCGCATTTAGGTCGTGGATGTGCATAGTCCCCGGGGTCCAAGCCTCTTTGGTTGGCTGGGGATTCAGAGCGACTCCATCGGCATCCGCAATATTGTAACCGTACTCATCCGTTTGGCCGTAGGTAATACCCGACTTAACACCTCCACCGGCCATCCAGACCGTAAAACATCTCGGATGATGATCACGTCCATAATTCGCGTCCGTCATATTCCCTTGACAATAAACTGTTCTGCCAAACTCTCCTCCCCACACGACCAGCGTGTCCTCCAACATCCCTCGCTGTTTTAGGTCTTTGATCAACGCGGCACAGCCTTGATCAATGTCTTTACATTGAGACTCGTGCTCTCTGGGGAGATTACCGTGTGCATCCCAACCGCGGTGAAAAATTTGAATGTTCCGCACACCTCGTTCAGCCAACCTTCTGGCATTCAAGCAGCAGGCCGCAAAACTGCCGGGCTGTTTCGCATTCTCGCCATACAGTTCAAACGTTTTCTCGTCTTCTGAAGAGAGATCCATCAATTCAGGTACCGAGGCTTGCATTCGGAAAGCCATCTCATGCTGTTTGATTCGAGCTAACACTTCTGGGTCAGCAAATTTCCGATGCACCTCTTGATTCAAAGCCGTCAGCGTATCGAGCTGGGCTCGACGGTCTTTCCGGCTGACACCGCGGGGATTACTCAAATACAGGACAGGATCTCCCTGACTCTGCATCAACATCCCCTGATGCTGGGACGGCATAAACCCCGTACCCCACAAGCGATTAAACAAACTTTGTTCCGCGAATCGCGTTTTCGCGTGCATCACGATGTAACTGGGAAGGTTCTCATTCATACTCCCCAAACCGTAGCTCAACCACGCACCGAGACTTGGTCGCCCTGGAATTTGGCTTCCAGTTTGAATGTAAGTAATCGCTGGATCATGATTAATTGCTTCGGTAAATGTACTCTTAATGACGCACAAATCTTTCACAACCGTCGAGGTATGCGGCAGCAACTCACTTACGTGCACCCCTTTGTCATGATTGTCGTATTTTTTGAATTTATATTTACTCGGACACACGGGCAATCCACTCTTTTGATTGGACGTCATTCCCGTTATCCGCTGCCCATCACGCACATGGTCTGGCAATTGCTTACCGGCCATTTCTTTTAGCTTGGGTTTGTAGTCCCAAAGATCATGATGACTCGGGCCGCCACTCATGAACAAATAGATCACGCGTTTAGCTTTGGCGGGATGGTGCATTCCAATCCCCGGTTCACGTTCATTCAACCCGGCGGCAACTTGCTGCGGCTGCCACAAACTAGCCATCGCCGCGGTTCCCAAGCCCAACGCCGCCTTCCCGAATAATTGGCGACGTGCTGTCAATAACTCAAATTCTCGAATTGGATTTTCACTCATGGTCGCATTTCGTTTCATCAATAAAGTAAAATAGCCACATCGCTCGCCAAGACCGTCGCCGCGACCTGAGTCCAGGCAGCCTGCTGCACAACATCAAGCTTTTTATTCCCGGGAGCCTCCCCGTAACTCACCAACTCACTTGCTGCTTTTTTGTCATTTCCAAATCTAGCTAACATCGAGACTAACAATTGATCGCAGGCATTTCTTTCCGCCTCTGTAGGCAATCGGCAAGCAAGAATTTGAAACAATCGATCTAGACGCTGAGCGTCTTGGTCAGACTCCGTCATCAATCGTGCGGCCAAGGTCCTTGCCATTTCGATTCGTTGCGTCTCATTTAACAAAGCCAACGCCTGTAAAGATGTGTTGGTTGTCGAACGGCGAACGCAACTCGCTTCGCGACTGGGAGCATCAAACAGAGTCATCATCGGATGCGGACTCGTCCGCTTCCAGTAAACATAAAGACTCCGTCGATAAAGCCGTGGCCCTTTGTCAGCAACATAATTTTTGGTGTTACTCCCAGGGTGAGCCATGGCCAGCCACATTCCCGGTGGTTGGTACGGCTTTACCCCTTCTCCACCCATTGTTGAATCCAGCAACCCACTGGCCCACAAACCGACATCCCGAAGGACCTCGGCATCAAGCCGGAAACTTGGCCCGCGGGCAAACAACAGGTTCTCAGAATCGGCAACGTCCTCGCGTCTCGCAGAACTCTGGCAAAACGTTTGACTCGTTACCATCGTCCGTAGAAGTTGTTTGTGATCCCACCCCTGTTCCTGAAATTCCACGGCAAGCCAGTCGAGTAATTCCGGGTGGGTTGACTGCCGCCCCTGAACTCCAAAATCTTCGGGAGTTCGAACCAATCCCACACCAAAAATTCGTTGCCAACTTTGGTTTACCATCACTCTTGCGGTTAGCGGATGCGATCGCGCGGTCAACCATTGCGCCAGCCCCAAACGATTGCCCGGAGCTGCCTCAGGCAAGTCACCCATGACCTCGATGACCCCGGGAGTCACCGGATCTCCCATTGGCAAGTCGTATTCACCTCGCCTTAAAACGTGTGTTTTCCGTGGCTCATTCAGGTCTTTTGCTACTAATGTCGTTGTGAATTTCTTGACCGCCTCTGACTTACGAGACTGGATCAGCTTCGCATTTGCATTACCGTCCATCTGCAGCCAAGGGGCACTTGCCCCCGCTAACAGCTCTAGCTTTTCATCGTCTGAACTTTTCTTCCAGTTTGCAATCATTGCCGAATCTATATCGCTGGCCTTCAACTGTTTGTCCGCGTCAGCCAACAAGGTTTCCTGAGCGTACTCCAACAACTGCCAATTCGACCAAGCGTCCTGGTCCTCGGGAGCCCGCGCGACCGTGCCGTATTCGTAAGCGTTACGATCCATCGAGGGTTCTGCAGTACTATTAAAGAAGGCAAGCAACTGATAATACTCGCGTTGCTTGATAGGATCATATTTGTGCGTGTGACAGCGAGCACAATTTAATGACATCCCCAAAAAGACTGTTCCGAAGGTTTCAACACGATCGAAGTTATTTTTCGCTTGAAATTCAAGTGGAATCGCTCCGCCTTCCCCGGTCGTCGGGTTCATTCGCACAAACCCCGTTGCAACCCGCTGGGCTAACGTTGATTCCGGCAGCAAGTCACCCGCCAATTGCCAAGTAATGAAATCATCGTAGGGAAGGTTGTCATTGAAAGCTTTGACAACCCAGTCTCGGTAGGGATAAATTCCTCTTCGGTTGTCCAAGTGCAAACCATGGGTATCCCCATAACGAACGGCATCGAGCCAGTAACGTGCCTGATGCTCACCAAATCGAGGGTCAGCAAGTAACTCATCGATAAACCTCGAGTACGCCTGCTCACTTTTATCAGCGAGAAACGCATCCAACAATTTTTGTTCCGGAGGCAACCCCGTCAGTACCAACGCTGCACGACGGGCAAGAATTGGCCTACTCGCGGCCGGCGCGAAATCAATCCCCTTTGCCTTTAATTGCGAACCTACCCAATAATCAATGGGGTTACTATTCGTTTCAAGCTTGCCGCCCTTGGCCTTGACCGGCGGCACGAACGCCCAGTGCTTACTGTACTGACCACCAGAATTTACCCAGCGCCTCAACAACGCTCGCTCCTGCTCTGTCAATTTCTTGTCGAAATCAACCGGTGGCATTGGGTCATCCACCGAATCAATGCGAGCAACCAACTCACTTTTTTCAGGATGGAGATGATCAATTGCCTGATAGTCGCCAAGATCTGCCGTCGCACCTGCAAACGAATCAAGCCTGACAAGATCCTCGTCCTTAGCATCCGGCCCATGACAGACAAAACACTTGTCAGAAAGAATCGGAAGAATTTGACGGGCAAAGTCAACCGGCGCCCCTTCCTGAGCAAAACCTGCTGCCGCAAGCCCTAAAAAGAACGCGACGATTTGGAACAACGTTTTCATGTTTAATCAACTAAAAAATTTCAAAATAACTGGCTAGACCTTTGGCAATTGCCAGGGGTCTCGACGCTCTCGGTCAAGCAATGGACGATCGACCGGATCATCAAACTGCCACGCCTCCGGGTCCCATTTAAGGGTTTTATGGTTTTGGTAAGCAAGGTTCCCCAAGTGAATAATCGCTGCGGTCCTTGCCCCTTTTTCTACCTCGGCAATCGGCATCTCTCGTGACTGAATGCAATCGAGCCAATTCCTGTGATGCCCGGGGGATTTTGGCAAATGCACCTCGTCTTCGCCCAGTGGCGTTTTAACAATTTCTTCGGGATCGCTTGTCAACCGACCGCGATCAATATGGAGCGTCCCATTTTCACCGTGAAAGACACAACCACTTGGCCCACCGTGGACCATTTCGATTCCATTCTTAAACAAAAACCGAACGCCGCGTTTGGCCTTTGGATCTTCCGGAGGAATGATTTCAACCGGGCCACTCTGGTCCATTTTTAGCGCCCACTGAGCAATGTCATAATGGTGCGCCCCCATGTCAGTGTGACCACCGCCTGAATACTCCCGATAACTTCGCCACGCTGGAAAGTGTTTGTGTACACCTCGAGGACTTAGAATTGAGTTATAGACACGCTCCGGGGCGCACCCAAGCCACATATCCCAATCAAGCCCAGGCTCCATCGGTTCTTCCGGCAAATCACAATCGATACTTGGATCTCCAACACCGACGGTTACACGGTGGATCTTTCCAAGCCTTCCACTATGAATCAGTTCGATCGCTCGCCGAAATGGCCCGAATACCCCTGATCGCTGCTGGCTTCCAGTCTGCACAATACGTTTGTACTTTCGCGCGGCATCAATACATGCCTTTGATTCCGCGATCGTGAGAGTCAAAGGCTTTTCGCAATAGACATCTTTGCCCGCTTTGCAGGCCTCCATTAGCGGAATGGCATGCCAATGGTCCGGAGTCGCAATGCACACCGCGTCAATATCTTCCCTCGCAATGACATCACGGAAATCTACGTAGGTGGAACAGCCCTTAAAATCTCGCTTGGTATCTGAATACTTTTGATTGACTCTCTCTGCCGCCCAATCGCGGCGAGTCGTATCCACTTCGCAAACCGCAACTAACTGAACATCCGGTTGCTGCAGCAACTGAGGAATGTGATAGCTATTTGCCATCTTCCCACAACCAATCATTGCGACGTTAATGCGATCACTGGGGGCAACCCGGCCCTCTGAGGCAAATGAATCTGCCCCCATTACTGCCGGCATTGCCGCCGCCGTCGATTGCAAAAACGTTCTTCGAGTTAAGGCCATAAATCCTCCATTGTCCTATCCATTTCTCGCCGCTCGCATTAGAGTTTAGACGATGAGCCAATTAAAAACAAAGTTGTTTCACAACTCAGAGAACTCTTCCGCACGTTCGCAGAGTGCGTGAAATAAATATCAAACCCCGCCCCTCTACTTCCAAAATCACGATCTCACGGTATAAAACCGAAGGTTTCTGTTTCATTTGCGTTCTTACAAATTTACACGGTGATAAAATGGCAACGCCTCTAATCGATGGCTTCTTGTTCGCTTGGAAAAAAAATCAGGACTACGCAGCTAGTTTGGTTGCCGACCTCACTGAGGAACAAATGATTTTGCAACCGGCAGTCGATCCAAACGCGCCAGCGAACCACCCTGCTTGGGTTCTTAGCCATTTGAATGTTTACATCCCAATAATTGGCTCAATCATCAAAGGGGAGGCGTTTGAGGACCCCAAACCCCATCGCTTTGGAATGCTTTCCCAACCAACGTCCGACCCTTCGACTTATCAATCCAAAGAAGAATTAATTGCAGAATTCACAAATGGCCATCTCGCGATCGCCGAATTACTCGGCAATGAGGATGACCGCGTATTTGAAAAAACAGTTGCACTGCCACGCTGGCAGAAAGTGATGCCCACTGCCGCAATCGCACTTCCTTATCTAATGTTTAATCACGAAAACGGACACCTTGGCCAAGTCAGCGCATGGCGACGAATCCAAGGGCTTCCCAGCGTTTAAAGCAAACCAATTCACCAAAAACTTAACAGGCTTCCCATGTCGAATTCCGACTCTGAAAACGTCGATGCTTTGCGATTAGTTGACCAATCGATGGAACCGATCAAACAAGTCACTGGATTTGCAAAGCACCACCGCATTCCAACGACACACAATGCTGGTGATCAAAGATTTGTCGTCGATTTGACGTTCGATGAAATCGACAACGATTTACAGGCAACGTTTCGCTCACTTCGCCAAGCCTACGGGCTCAAACGAAAAGAAATACAGGTTCACGGACCGGACGACGGCATGGGAGTCATCACGACTCCGTTTTTCAATTACGAGTACCACGCAAGTCAAGCAGAAGACGACCCCGGGACGGTGATTTGGAAGCGGCTAATTACATCCATCATTGAACCGGCACGTATTTTTGCTGGCCCTTTCGAAGAAGTCTTCGGACAACGATTCAACGAGATGGAAATCGCCATTAAAGACGCGCTCGACCTCGAATCAATTGTCGATCACATTGAAGACTGCGAACCCGCTAGCCTTAGCATCGACTACGACAAAGATTTGACCTGGTGTGAAATTCAAACCGCCGAAAGCGGGATGACGATTGTCATTAAACCTGACTCATTGCAAATCGTCAGCAGAAAAGAAATTTCCCCAAAAAACCTGCTCAATGCGTTCTTAAAAGTTCAACAAGATTTCATCGCTACGATGAACCTTACTGGCATCCCTTTTCTAGCCCAGTAGGCTGCGTCAACCCAACGTGAACCAGTTTCACCTGAAAATCCACGCCAACCGCCTTGCTATCTGCCGAGCACGTTTGGTGAATTACCTCGTTCTGAAACATCAACAAGATTCGCAGTTTGCCCCAAACGACTGATCACCACCTTCGCAGACTTGCCGTATTTGAAATCGACATGATTCAATTGATCTTCATTGAGTTCAAAGAAAACTCGATTCTCAATTTTCCACTTACGGATCGTTTTATCACCGGAAATTTCAAAATAGAGCCACGCCTTCTTTAAGTCCCGCTCATGACCGACCCAACGAATCGATGGGGCGACAGGCTTTTCGGAATTGGAATCTGCCTGTCCATTGGCGCTGGTAATGCGAAACTTTTTTCCGACATAGGCTTCCAGTAATTGATCGAGGTTCTCGACTTCATCAAGGTCGACGCTCTTTCCAGTATCACCCTTGAGGGCTTTCTCTAAATCTGCTGGCCAAACGCACAGAGCAACTTCAAAATTGCCGGACGTCTCATTCCAATTAACTTCCGCATGACTCACATGGTACGGATGAGATGCTTGACAATCAGCAGGCGACGAGACGACCGCTGCAACGAGAGCCACTCCTAGAAAAAGGCTACGTCGCTTGAATCGCTGGCGGTTCATTTCACTCATTGCTCTTTCCCTTCTTGGCTACTGGCTTTTTCGCTGCTGGCTTCTTGGTTGCCGGCTTCTTTTCATCTGATTTTTTACCACCAGCCTTTCCAGCTGCTGACTTCTTAGATTCCTCAGAAACCTGACCAACCTTGGCAGGCTTTTTACCGGACTTTTTCCGATTCAAATCAGTTTTCATCGGATTCCCACCACCGCCCCAACGTGAACTCTTGTAAACATCGAACCGCGACTTCATGATTCGACGAGGAAAATAATTATTCTCCAACTCAACGTCGGCAGTCTCCAATCGCGGGTCAAGAACGAGTGACTTGATTGGCTTTTTCGTCATCAACAATTTGGTAACCTTTAAATTGTCTTTTCTCCAAATCTCAGCCGGAATTCGCACGTGCTGCTTGGTTCCATCCTCGAATTCAGCATCAATAATTACAGGCATTACTAAACCGCCGACATTTTCGATCGTGATGAGATAAAAATTTCTCTTCATCCCAATCAGTTTCCTTTCCTCGTCGGTGAGGGATTTCATAAAACTGTCATAACTCCGTCGCTCTTCCGGTGTGACGTCCAGAGAGTCGTAACTGTTATAAAAATCTTTCAGTTCAGGGTACCGATCAGCTCGTTTCACCAAATCTTTATTAAGTGCCTCTGAATTCGATTCTGGTATTCCATCCCGTTTTGCTCGTCGGATTTTCTTTTCCAACACGGGATTCTTGGTGTTGATATTTAATTGCCGAACTTCAGTGATGGCGAGATCTACATGGTCATTTGAATAGAACCAACCTCTCCAAAACCAATCCAAATCAATACCAGATGCATCTTCCATCGTACGAAAGAAGTCAGCCGGCATTGG
>Ga0214477_100411_pt1 | contig 29705 bp, 21 predicted proteins | sample M1_20Mar14CPVII9_FD_165058 | JGI IMG/M metagenome (GOLD analysis project Ga0214477, IMG submission 165058) | Marine eukaryotic communities from Monterey Bay, California, United States - M1_20Mar14CPVII9sort6BwellC16 | ecosystem: Environmental > Aquatic > Marine > Unclassified | place: USA... | reverse complement strand
GTTTTGTCAAAACTAAAGAATGATTTGGCTGTTAACTCTGAGATATTGGTTCTTGAACAATGTATAAGCAGATTAGTGAGGACACCACAAATGGCAAAGGATGGGTGGTCATCTTATTTCATTCATAATAAGAAATGGGAACTATTGCAAGATGATGAGGTTCTTCCTCTAATAACAAAGAGAAGGAATGAAATCGGTCACTTCTTCATACTTCACTCTGATGAACAGACGGGGGTATTTGCCAAGTTTGTTACAAATCAGGAGGGTGGTCTAGATGATAACAAGAAAGAACAAGATGTTGTTTTATATCAAATAGTCTCAAAAGCAAACGGTATTTATGTGGACATTTGTATGGAACCAAGCCATTCAACATTCCATCCTTTGTCAACAAGACGTTCCCCAAACACAACATTTGCCAAACTGTCAGAGAGAGTTCAAAGGAGGGATCAAGATTGTGCCCGCAATGTCAAAAGGTAAGGAGTAGCACAATCCTCACTGGTATCTTGTGTTGTGAATACGATATAACTTTCCAACTAATACAACTCTTATTTCTTTCAAGTCGAACAAATGTACTCGCTGCATTAAATCGAGAAGGCGGATCATGTATAAAACAGGTAGAAGAAGATGTGATACGTCTCATTAAAGTTTCGACCTACACAATCAAGAAGCTTCGTTTCTTCTCTTCTGAAGGGTCTAGTACTGCTAATGATCTATTAAATAAACTGACAACAGATTGCATCATATCAGAATCATTTCACACACGTGCTGCTAAATTATCAATTGACCAAGAGACGCCAATCCTACAACATTTAGGGATATGGTTCTTAATGCCTCTTGATTGGGGTGTCTTGAGTATTATATGTCTTGAAGCAGCTGACCATATCGACAATGAGTCAAAGGACAACTTTAGGCATCTCGTCTTCTTTACATGTTCGAGCATGGATCTATACGAGATTGATGATGATAGACTAGATCAAGATTACTTGAATGCAGATAATGATGATGATGATTATAGTGATAACTTTGAGTTATCGGACGTGTCAGCACTGATTCAAGCAGCTCATACAAGAAATTACGCGACAGCATGTTACCAAGCACTACGAGATGCTGCTTGCCCACGTGTATCATTTCAGGAAGGCGAGATCGCACATGCGTTATCGTCATTATCTTTCATTACAAGTTTACAAACATTGGTAACTGTAGATGATATATCCGAACATTTAGGAGAACACTCTCATACAACAACTGGAATCAAGCTCGGGGAAGTTATTGAAAGTCTACTGACAATCGTACCGGGTAGTAATGGTCATCTATTCTTTTATAATGGAGATGAAATTGATGACTCAGAAGCCGACATTGATCTAATCATCGAAAGAGATGATGGATCCGCTAGTTCTATTGAAGAAGAGGTACCACCTCTATTCTTCAGATTTACACTCGACGAAGAGCTAGTAAGTATGAATGAGATCCTCGCGCTAAAGAAGACTGTAGTTTTAGCTGCACAAGTTTCAGGCAACAGCAAGTCCCTCCCGACAACACACTCGGTTGTTTCGTCAAAGATTCAACATCAATTGGATTCATTTGAAGCGGAGCAAGTGCTGGAGAAGTTAAGGTATACAGGTTGTTTGTTGACTCAAGACATCATTGCACAGGTCATGATGAATATGTCGAAGACAAGACACAAGTCGTGTGAGATTACTCTTGAATTCTTCATGTCCCAGTCCCAAGCATTAGTTGCTGCTGATGATCTCACGGGAAGAAATGAACGTGATCTTGACCATTGTCTTAGAGTTTTAATGGCAGAATTCGACAGTGATGATGAATTTCTTAGAGCTAATGAGAATTCATTCCTCGTTCTTGATGTCTCTGCATCTCGGGAAGTGTTGCCGTATTTCTGTTTCATCACTATACATAAGACGAGAGGAGTCATTAGTGCAAATGTATATCACCCTTTGGGGGATAAATCTGCAGACGAACAGCTTCAGCTCACCAAAAGCCTTGTGAAGAGAGTTTGTAATAGGACGAACCAACTGTTATTGCTTGACAGTCTATACAACACGAAGAATGCATGCCGCTTGCTCATTGAAGAAGAAGATGTTCAGGAAGAAGACAATGAGCAAACAGAGGCCTCGTACTCTTGCCCTATGCAGAAGAAGCTTGAATTTACTCTTCACAGACGCTGCGCACCACAACAAGCCATTCTGGCATTAGAAACAGGCATCTTGCAAAACTTCCGAATATCCAATCGTCGAGGCTTGTTTGTATACAAAGACGAATCGGATCATGTGTTTTACATGAAGTTAAATTGGATCAAGACATCAGAAGATTCTGCCGATGAAAACCTCCACGTGATTGAGCTGTTGGTATATGGCTGCGAGGCCCCTGGACCTTCCATAACAGTTCAGCTTTTCAATGTGCTTCGACGAAAGCTTTTAACTTTGACCTTGGACTCGCTATCTTCCTTGTTGAGGCATAATCCGTGGTTCAATCTACTAGATTCTGATTTGGTCTTCATTAGAAACTTCGAAAGTGAACTAAAGGAGCTGGATAACAATGAAGATAGACCTGTTTCTCCATCATCGGATAGCATTCGAACTTACTCTCTTCCATCGAACATTCGTGATCCTTTAATTCTCATGTTGATGTTTAGGCAAAATATATGTGGTAGCACCTTCATCCAACATTTGTATCATGATGTTGATGATGATACCAGCTCAAACAAGTTTCAACTGGAAGAGGAAGACAATGGGGATATCAAACTCTGCTTTAGTAAGCTACCCGACTTTCAATTTTACTTCAATTCTTCTCCAAGTCAACTTGATCCTAATCTCGTTAATACCAGTACTGAGAAGGGAAAACAGTTCTCTCGACAAGTAGGTTCGGGTATTGCAATCATTGAGGTTAACCTTGAGCATGGTACTCATTCAGAATGTGAGTTAGTTATTGGGAACAAGAGTTCAGTTATAAGCAACAAACTACATGTGTCACTATCAGACATCACACTATGTGCAAACAATTCAGATAATGATAACAACACAGGCTTCAATATTCAAGTCAAGATTATCAATACAACATGTGACATCGACATTTTACACAGGTGGGTTGAGCTTTCTTTATCTCAAGTACTTGTTGCTTGGAGCATTGAGTGTCATCTCGCATCGTCTAGACTTGGTTTACTCCAATATGAAGAAGGGGAATCTTCTTCTCAATATGACTACAAGCCATCTATCCAATCAAAGCAGATATCCGTCAACAAAACCCTACCAGGAATAGTATCCCTTGAAGAAATGATTAGATTTGCAGACAAACTACCACATCCAGCTGTTTCAACAGTTGATAATCAAAGTATGATAAGAGCTACAGGACTGGCTAATTTAACACTAAAGCTGCTCGAGCCATTGCTTAATTCTTTATTAACAAAAGATAGCTTGCTCGGAGGAGTCAACATCATAAGATACACAAAAGCAAATGGCGCTTCCTTAGTGAAGATGACCAACGACAGTACACGGAAAAACTGTGCTCGTGTCGAAGTATTGGGAACGAGAAAAGTAGTAAAGGATCGTGCGACAGATGACATAGAATACATTTCCATTTACGGTTTCAACAAAGACAGTCAAATGTCAGTGGATACCAAAGATCTATTCTTCCAGCGTGTAAGAATCCAAGTTAGTTCCTCCTCAAATACTCAACAATCTTCCTTCTCCCAAGCTCTATCTAAAATCAAGAGTGCAAATTCATCTCTCTTTCAACGTCATATGGTATTTATACTGAGAGTGTCAAAATCAAGACGAACACTGGTGACATATAATGCTAATCCTCAATTGATGGCAAAGCTGGCCACAACTTTCAAAGAAATCGACCATGCCTCTGCAAAAGCTGATGAGCAAAAACGGAGTAGTCACATTTCTTTCCTTCCTGATACTACTCCAAAACAAGAAGTTGCTGAGGCCGCGCATAGTTCAACCAATGCGACTACTTCTCATAAACCAAGTCCGACCATTACTGAAGATGTCCAGGAGAAACCAGTAGAGAAGAGACCTGCCAGGAGAATACCAAGGCCTACTTCAATGCTCAGACCAACACTGATTGGCAAATCTGTTGCGTAAGTTTATATCTTATACGTGTGCATAAGATGTGTACATTGTTTTGTGCTAGATGTCTAATCCATTACTTCTTTATAATAGAGGATCGACTGCCTCTGCCATGCAAGCTAGTCGTATGAGAGCAAGGGCAACTTCTCGCCCATCAATAACACAAAGAACCGTGTCTACCGGAAAGACAAAGTTGGAGAGCAGCAAAACTATCCCAAGATCAAAGAAGAGGGAATCGCTGGTCAAATCATCTCCAATTCCTACCTTAGACACGCCACAAACAAGCCTTATAAAGATGTATAATCTTTTTACTTCACTCTTGAAGGATGGGTCAGAATCTCTAATGTCGCAGCATAGATTGAACCAATCTGCTCTTCAAAATCTTGCTCACTTGTTCTTTAAAGGCACACCAACAGTGCAATCTACAAGACTTCTGTGTACTTGTTATGGAACCTTTGTTGGATATGGGTCTATTTCACTTCTTACTTGTGACAGTGATAAGGCATCTCTTGATGCATTTGTTAATCACATAATGAAGAGATGGGGAGTTATTCGGATTGCAACAGAAGTCCGAGAAAACAATGTGATTCTACAAAAAAACTTACTGACGGGTGCCTCTCGCAAGGTAGTTGTTGTATTAGAAGTTTCTATACAGTGGGACAGTTCACGAAAGTCATTTACTCTGAATTATAATGCATGGTTAATCAACAGTGCTGATAAAGCAGCACGAAAAGACAAAAGAAAATCATCACTTAAGCAAAAAGAACAAGAAGCCGCCTTGGTAGAAGCAATCAGTCTCACCTTTCTTGGTCAACTCAACATTGATTGCGAGTTGTTTAATTTCGGATGTCTCCGTGTTACACAATCTGTACGTGGTACAAGAAGGAACGGCACTGCTACTCTTTCGATACTTAAAAGCATAATATCGAGGTATCAAGATACAGAAGTACAAGCGCGACTTCCGTCACCCCGATACAGGTTACAGCGGCGTTTCATGGCGCCATCATCATTCCTCAACGTGCCTCTAGTAGAGAGCTGCAACAAGCAAACTCTTATCAAGTATTTGAAATCAAATCATCAAACATACAATCTACAAAGTATTGACTCTGGAGACTGTTTTGTTGGCAAAATGAATATTGGTGGTTTCATGGTATACTACTTCATAGCTTGGCATGAATATGTCAAGGATGCTCTTGATGTATTTGTTCTAACTTCAACAAAGGGTCAGTGCATCGATGGTTACATGACAAAAGAAGGATCGGCTATTGCTGAACGAGTCCTCGATGTAATTCTCTACCAGATTATGTCCTTGGTGCAAGACACCATTGAGAAGAGTGTAAAGGAGATTCGGAAACAATGCCTCTGGCAGCAGTTTAGTAAGAAGAGTAACCAACCGAATACATTGCAAGCTACTACATTAGTGGACAACATTACAGAGCTGAGAGCATCTTCATTCCATCTTGATTTGACTTTGGTTGATGAGCGTGTAATGACTTTACTGTATGATGAATCAAATGAGCTCGAGATATCCTGGCGTGGCATATTCAATACAATTGATCGCTCGTCATCATTTTCACACTGTATCACTTTGAATGAAGGTGAAGTGTCAACTTATCTCATATATAGTAAAGAAGATGATTTGTTTCTAGACCTTTCATTTGATCTTAGAGGTAAAGTGAAAGTCGCTCAGCTATTGACACAGTGTTCAATGAGTGCAAATGCAGCAAAACGTGTTGTTGACAAATTCACTACGTTTGTGCTAAAGTCGATATGGAATGATTGTGAGAGTTTCTAGAGAGAGGTGCACACAGAAGTAAAGTAGACAACAGAATAAATCTACTCTAAATGATTATTGGTATTACTTGTATTACTTGAATTTAATTATATGCTAGCAGATACTAAGACATCCCTTGGGCCACACGCGTCCATCTACTTCTGACCAAATCTGAGAAGATGTGCTGATCCCTTGGGCCACACGCGTCTATCTACTTCTGATGCTCAGAAAGGCAGCTGTGAAGGATGTCAAGTTTCATTTGTACTTTAAATGTTGCATCTTCGTTGCAAACGCAGTTCATTGCAGAGCTGTAGCCATACTTTTCATCTTGGTGAAATCATTACTCCCAAAATCCTATCATCGTCATCAACTATCAACCATCAGCATGAAACTATCATTGGCTTTAGCTTCTATCTTGATTGTAAGCCCAATTGTTGCTGCAGATGAACATGTAAGTTTTCTTATTCATAGATTGTATTCAACTTTTCTGATCATATCATATGCACATATATATCTTATCGTCGTGTACTGTCCATTCACAAATACTTTGCAGCGCCCTCATCTTCGTTCTCCTCATGACATTGATGATCAAGCTTATGTAGCCAGGAAGAGAGATGGAGAAGGGCCCGATCCAGGTGAAAATGAAGCTCACCATTCTCACTATGATGGTGATCATAATCATGGATCACATCGTGGAGGCTATTCGTATGGAAATGGAAGAGGAGGAGGCCATGGCCATGGACATTATGGCCACGAGAACTATCACAACAATGCAGGTATACATCTCTTATGAATATGATTGTATTTTCAATCAAACATACACACCTACATTAAACTCACATATCAATCTTTGTGTATTCTTTCATTTTCTTAGGATTGCAGCACCGTAACCAAGGCCACAATGGACACCGTGGATCCAATAGTTATACACATAATCATGAAGGCTACAAGCACAGCCATCAACATCAAGCCCAGCCTCGTTATTCACATTCCCACTATCGTCATGGAGGAGGTGAAGTTTGTTCCCAGCCACCTAATATTCAAGACTTGTATGCAACCAGCGTGACCGCCACGGGTGTCCTCACCCTTCAAGCTGGTGGTAATATCAACATTGATGAGAACAACTGCCGTGAAACGAAGCACATTCGTAGTAGGAACCCACATGCTCATTTTCAGTGCCCATGTGATCATGGCTGTAATCGATTCACTACGTTCATGGAAACACATCTTCAAGGAGATACTTGTGTTGGTAACTACAATACACAAGGAACGGTCAACTTGAATTCCCCTTGTGAACTTCCGCCAGGTGGCGGAAGTTATATTAGGCACATGCAAGTAACCGGTGAAGGCCAGTTGAATGTAATCAACAAATCTGGAGCACACAGTGTTCTTAATGTTGAAAGAGATATCAATATTGATACTCTTACATGTGATACCCTTGTGATCGTTGATTGGTCATACTGATTTAGGGAGTTCAAGTTCAAATCGAGAGGAGAGAATGTTAAGGGAGGGGGGGGGGGGGGGGGGGGACTTTGTTGTTTACACCTTTAAAATGTCTGTGGGAATTTCAGAGTAGACCGAACGAAAAACTAGATAAAGATTGAGAGTGTAAAACTTCTTATGAATTACTTCTTTAAACAGGTAGCAATTATACAGAAGGAAGTTAACACTAAAGTCAATGAAGAATGAAGATGGATAATCCGTGTATGAAGATCCATTTCAAAACAACAAGGTTTAAGATGTAGTTGCCAAATCAATGGGGCGTCCTGTCTTTAACCATATATCAAACTGTGAACTGAACTTTAACCGTTGCACCGCCTCTTCTTTGAAATTCACATACTCGTCATGTGATACTTTCATTTGTTTACAAAAGTTCTCATCATTAGCACCAGCTAACAAATGCAATGGAGGGAGAGTAGTGGTAGGAGAAGATGTACTTTCTATGGATGATCTTGAATTGACAAGCGATTCAAGCTGCTCGAGCTCATATTGTTGCTGCTTCTCTTGCTCTTGTATTAAGAAATGCCACCGTGGTAATAGTCTATTGTATAAGCTCTGTGAAAGCGCAAATATAATGTAGTTGAGTTTTGAGCTTTGATCACAGCAAAATCAATATACAAAGCATTTGGGGGTTGGTAGAAGTACTCACTGTTGCTATATACCGACCACGAATGTTATTTCCTTCTTTTACATACCCAGTCATGTTATAAAATGATATCGTCGGGTTGATATTATCCTCCATACTCAGAGTTAAAACATGTGGATACTCGTATATATTGTCCAGTAGAAACGATCCTTCATTGTCATTCTGACTACTGCCGTTATCACCCCATAAGGTAGCAAGGTATTCAATCTTTGGAATGATATTATTCTCGAGACTCAATGAATATACGGAAGGAGCACTTGTCAATATTCGCTTGGCCAAAGATTGTCTTTTCTCTATTCCAATGGAGTTGAAATAATCTCTCTTGGCATGTAAGTTATCAATTGATAAAGCTAATACCGATGGATGCTTCAGTATACACTTTCGAAGTAACATTTTGGATGACTCTTCTGATACTTCTTCATCACTACTACCATCATCTTTACTTTGTTTCATACTGTCAGTCATTGTATCTTGAAGAAATTGCAAAGTAGGCATTAAGTTATCATCGATTGAAAATCCTAATAGACTCGGCGCAGCCAATATAATTGTTGATAATTCCTTCTCTGTTAGATCACATGCACTACGAAGATAGTTTACAGTTGGTTCTAAATTCGTACTAACATCTAATTGTAATAACATTGGTTGATTGATTATAATCTTTGCTATTTGTTTCTTCAACTTTGATTGAGATGCTGTTGATATATTGTCATGTTCTTCAGCAGCAAGAGTTGTATATAAAAAGTTAACAACGGGTTGTACCTTCTCAACTAATGATAATTGAAATATCCTTGGATGATTCTGTTTCAACTTATCAACAGCTGATGATTTCATATCAAGTTCTTGCTGTAAATATTCTTCAACTTTAATCATATTATTGTTCTCTCCACTAGCATCGTCATTAGTAGCAGTTGCAGTAGTAGTAGTATATCCAACCCCTTGTATCAATAATAGATTTGTATTCCTTGATATTGCCTCGATAAATAATCCATCACTACTAGCCATATTGTCATACAATCCTTTTAGAAAATCAACAGTAGGAATTAATCGACTTTGAATGTTCTTATATTGTCCTAATATACGAGGAGATTCTTGTATTATCTTAGCTTGTAAATCTGGATTGTGCGGAAATGTTGTTTGAAGGAATGATATAATTTGTTGTATGTTTGTTAATGTTAGTGGATCTCTTCTTAGTCGTTTAGACTTTGTCGTTATTGAGGATGATAGACTTGCTCGATATTGATAGAGATAGTTGCGAGTCTTTTTCCATATCTTTATAGTTTGTTGTTTGTTGTTATGAGTATCAACAATACTACCAGTTCTTTGTGGATAAGTTTGTTCCAAGTATTCCATTATATCTAGTATATTCATCTCTTCTTGAGATTCAGTATTGATCTGTTGTTGCAGTGGTGATGAATCATACAATCTGCAATCTACCCATCGATAACAACAATTATAGTGCTGGTTATTTGGTTGGAGAAATGCCATTGACGAGGATGCAACAATAATGTATACTAATAAATAAACAATCGTATACTTCTGATTTGTATTTCCTTTGCAATTCATCATAGCATACTTCATATATTACAAAGATATCTCCCATCTATCATGACCCTGTCAGTATCATATCATCTATCATCCTCAATCCTCTTCACAAACAATATCAACACTCAACACTCAAACACTCGGGTTCGGCGTACCTATCGTAATACTTACTAGCTTTTTTGTGCAGACACAGGCGTACTTTATGTACAGCTAATGTATCCAAATTTGACATCAGTGTTCTCATTTTCTGGGATTACTATCCCACATCGGTATCCCCGTGATTGCAAGAAAAAAAGACGCGACACCTCATGTTGGGGAAGAGACGCGGTAAGTATCGAAGGACTGACGCAAAAGGGATACCTCCCCACAAAAGTTACGAGAAGTGAACAGAGGCCATCGAGCTCATTAAATTGTTATCATGCTCTAGCCTGCGCTAGCCAATATAGTCGCTAGACTCTACTCCACTAGTTGAAACGCTAGACACCACAACACCTAAAGGATTAGGTTTTCCTCCAAGAGATCCTTGTTTGCCTTGTGATGATAAGCCTCTTGCCATCGTTGATGTGTTTGTTGATGATTTTATCAAAGCGGCTCAAGGCGAGTCCACCCGTCGTCGAGTCCGCAGTCTGCTATTTCATGCTTTGGACGACGCTTTACGCCCAAATGATTTCTATGATAACTTAAATCGACGCGAGCCGAATTCTCTAAAGAAGCTGCGGAAAGGTGATTGTTCGTGGTCACAAATTAAGCAGATTTTGGGTTGGATCATCAATACGGCATCGATGACAATATCCTTGCCCGAGCACAGAGTTGAAAGATTAGCGGAGATATTAGCCAGCATCCCAGTCACTCAGAAGCGTACAAGTGTACGAAAGTGGCATAAGGTTCTGGGAGAACTCCGCTCCATGTCTCTCGCTCTACCTGGTTCTAGAAACCTCTTCAGTCATATGCAGCATGCAATGAGTTCAAAGTTGAAGGGTCGAGTTAATCTTAATAAGGGTGTTCATGGCGCATTGGAAGATTTCCGATGGATGCTAGCCGATATTAAGAAGCGCCAAACACGTATTGCAGAACTTGTCCCGCTACTTTCCTCCGCAGAAGGTCATCACGATGCCTCGGGTCATGGTGCTGGAGGAGTCTGGTTCCCATCTGAACATCTCATTGCTCGTGAAGGATTTGACAACCAACCAATAGTTTGGCGTCTCAAATGGCCCCAGTATATTATTGATCGTCTAGTCACCTCAGACAACCCTGATGGTACGATATCAAACTCAGATCTTGAACTTGCCGGAGGTTTACTGCACTTGGAAGCATTATCACAAACGTTTGATATTCGAGAGAGAACTGTTCTTAGCAAGACGGACAACCTCAATACTTTGTTCTGGCAACGAAAGGGTAGCGCTACTACCGACAAGGTTCCAGCACATCTCTTGCGCATGTTTGGGATTCATCAACGCTTCCATCGATACGTCCCCCGACATGATTATCTCGCGGGACCTTCAAATCCCGTTGCTGATGCACTCTCTCGTGACTTTGAGCAGTCCTGGCAAGAACTATTTGAATCACTCAAGCCCTACTTGCCAGAAGACTCCGAGCCCCAAGTTTGGGATCCTAGTCCCAAATTTGTATCGGCTGTTATTGCCTCATTGTTAAAGACGCGTCAGCCTCCATCATCCTTTCTGATTGAACCGCCTGCGGCCTCCCCATCAAACCCGTCCCCATGTCAAACTCAAATACAATGGCCATCAACTCCATTGTCCAAGCCGTCAAATGCCAAGTATGAAACATACAAGAAGTCTGATGAAGAGTTTCAGTCTGAGAATCTACTACCATCTGCCATCCCCTCGGGTCTAGATAGACTCAAGGTGACCTATGGCATCCTCAAGCCACGTCCAGTAGTTTGGGGCCCAAAGTACTAACTTCATTCTCACGCTACCAATGGCTGCATGAGATCGTGATCATACTTTCCAAAATCACTCCTACACTAGAGGACGACGCTAGCCTCTCCTTTGCTAGCTCCTCCTCTAGATATATAACTGTGTCAAGGTTGGATGCTTCTTTTGCCTCCGGGTTTTTCAACATTCTCCCTTGACATGTGTTTCTTTAACAGCAATCGAAACAGTGGCTGCACCCTCATCCACTGTATCTCTTGCTCCTGAACTAGACGTCCCGCTAGTTCATCTTTATAAAAGGGATCCCACCCACCCTCCCTTACATGGATATAAATGGCGGACGACAACACATCTAGTACAAGTCCTTGCTCGGACTAGATGTATGTCGTGGTGGAAAGGGAAATGGTTTCCTAGTAAAATTTCCATTCTACCAATACTGCCACAAAGCTACTTACACTCTAGGTATCCTACAAGGAAGTCCGAGAAACATCAGTGGTGCCAACCACGGTAAGTATCGAAGGACTGACGCAAAAGGGATACCTCCCCACAAAAGTTACGAGAAGTGAACAGAGGCCATCGAGCTCATTAAATTGTTATCATGCTCTAGCCTGCGCTAGCCAATATAGTTATAGTTTAATAAGCCCACCCGCCCACCCCCACCTCGACAACACATCTAGTACAAGTCCTTGCTCGGACTAGATGTATGTCGTGGTGGAAAGGGAAATGGTTTCCTAGTAAAATTTCCATTCTACCAATACTGCCACAAAGCTACTTACACTTAGGTATCCTACAAGGAAGTCCGAGAAACATCAGTGGTGCCAACCACCGCCATAGTCTGTGTGTGGCATATCCTAGACCTAAGTACAATACAATAATTATTATCCTACCATGGCACAGCATTTAGCACGTATTCACGGAACAGAAGAGGACAAGGTATGTTATTTGTTATCTTTCATATTATTAATATCAACGATTGGAGATATTCTAACATTTTCTCTCATTGCAAACTAACTCTAAAAAATACCCTGTTGACGTAACATCAATATGTAGGTCAACTGTCCCTTCTACTTTAAGATAGGTGCATGTAGACATGGTGACCGATGCTCACGTATACATCATCGTCCAGGTAAGATTTGGAGATATGTTAGTTTGTATAGAGGTTAGAATGCTCACATGATATGTACTAAAATTCCTATGTTATGTCCAATCAACTCTTACCTTCATAATACCCACTCTTTCATCATCAGCCTTCTCACAATCGATATTAATTAAACACATTTATCGTCATCCAATGCGTGAGGCTGAGTTACAGGCAGCCAGAGAAGGACGGAGTGTCGATAATGTCGAGGTAGATGAAGAAAAAGGCAGAGAAGATTTCTTTGTGTTCTTTGAGTACGTATTTACTTTATATTAGTATTGTGTGCTTTTTTACGTCATGTTTATTGGTTTGTCATGTGTTTCTAATGATAAATTTGCTGTTTGTTATATCTCTATATATCAACTCATAATACATATGATCCATGACAGAGATTTCTTCCTTGAATTATCAAAATTTGGAAGGCTTGAGGCATTACATATCTGTGATAATTTAGGTAAGAGATACCAATCATTATTATTGCAAAAGATATGTAAAACATTGCACTAATCTTTATTTTCTCTTATTCTTAGGTGATCATATGATTGGACATGTCTATGCTAAGTTTAGTGAAGAGGAAGAGGCAGCTGATGCGTTGAATGTAATGAATAATCGATATTATGATGGAAGGAGGATGGAGGTTGAATTTAGTCCAGTGACAGACTTTCGGGAAGCTCGATGTAGAGATTTTGATGAAGAAAGCTGCCGTAGAGGTGGATTTTGTAACTTTATGCATATTAAACCTGTGCCGATGTGCTTGATTCGAGATATGGAAGAAGATGCCGAGGACGAAAGGCGGAGAGATGAAATGGAACGACGTCGAAAGGAGGAGCGCAGGAGTAGAAGTAAACGTGATCGAAAGGATGGTCATCGTCATCGTAGTAGTAGGAGAGATAGACGAAGTCGTTCAAGGAGTAGAAGTAGGTCAAGGTCTCCGGGAGGCGGGAGAGATGAAGCCTAAAAATGTAGTAGATAGGTGATGATATAATGGTGGGATGCCATGCCATACGATGACGACAGCGAATTACAATTGGTAGAGGTACATGAGCGTCTGGAAGTAAGCACGAAAACTGAACTTACTACAAATGTGCGTGCTACTTAGATATGAATGACTTGTCTAGCACTAGCAAATACTATTAATATTAATATCTAAATCTAAATAGATGTACTAGTAGAGGCTGAAGCCACCCTTAATGGTTCTTAGTTCTTGGCGTCTATCTAGAGTCACTGTAACATGCGATGAGTTAGGAGCCCTTATACACAGCACCTCCTTGTGAGTCGAGCGCACCAGCCTGTTTCTGGATTGATTGTTCGTAGGAAGTGCTTTTCAAAGGAGAGCATGAAGGTGCCGAATTGAGTATGCCTAAGTTATTGTCAGTATCTAGTTCTTGCCTTTCCTATTCCTTGTATGCAGACACGACAGATGACTCTATGAAACTCGGATGTGTGATTGTCTTGCAAAGGAAGGCACTGATGATATGCGGTAGTTCTACACCGACCCCACACCGCCTTGCGGCGGTCGTGGGCACGGCCTGTGTAGTAAACGAATGCGGCGGAGTGAGGGAGGACACAATTGTGGGAGGACCTATAATCGGACCCTCCGAGCCCAAGCGGTAAACTGCTAGGTACCGATTTTAGCGACCCAACGCTCTTGCTTCTTTGCAATAAATGGAAATGTGAATAGCCTACGCGCTGCACACGCACGCCGCTATCCCAGTTGCAATCACACTATCATCTCCATCGATATCTCTCATTTAAAAAAGAAGAAGATCAAGAGTTACTACAAAACAGGAAGAAGATCAAGAGTTACTACACACGACAGTAGTATTAAAGACTTTTATAACAATGAACAAAAGCAACAACAATTACATGGTTGATATCACCAACACCGATGATATTATGTGCACTACCACCACCAGAGTTGTATCTCTTTCCCCCGATAGTCCACAACATCATCAGCGGGAGATAATGGCAGACTGTCACGCTATGCCCATAGCAATGCCTATATCGACTGACACTACCAGTGAAGCACCAACGATGACATCGACGACGATGCCAATGCCAATCGCAAACACATCATCGTCAATCACAGGCAAAAGAAGTGACATATGGAAAAAGTATCATATAAACACAACAGTACTCGGTAAAGGTCACTTTGCATCAGTTAGATCATGCACAGATAGAACGACGGGACAACTATATGCTGTCAAATCTATATCTAAAACAGATTCATCTGTAAAGCCAGCCGCCATCTCTAGAGAGATCAAGCTGTTGCAAGAAATGAAACATGAGTCTATAATACAATTGGTCGATGTCTTCGAAGACGATGAGTATGTTCATATAGTCACTAATCTATGTCACGGTGGAGAACTCTTCGACAAGATCCTTGAGAAGACGGCGGATGATAATGGAGTACCATGCTTTGGGGAACACGAGGCCGCCAATATCATTCTTCAGATTTTGAATGCTGTATCATACATGCACGATCATTGTATAGTGCACAGAGATATCAAACCAGAGAACATACTATTTGATAGTAAGGATGCTGATTCACCAATCAAGATTATCGATATGGGATTAGCTCGGAAGCATAATGACATCGAGTCTCCCATGACGACCATTGTCGGTACTCCCTACTACATTGCACCAGAAGTGCTAAAGAAGAAGTATGATAAGAGTTGTGACCTATGGTCAGTTGGTGTGATAGCCTACATTCTTCTCTGTGGATACCCTCCCATGAATGGTAAGAATACAGATCAAACTCACAAGCTCATTGTTCAAGGTCGATACAGTTTTCCTAATAGAGATTGGAAATACAACAGTGACGACTCGATCGATTTCATAAGACGGCTATTGACATATGATCCTGAAAAGAGAATGACTGTTGAAGAGGCTCTGAATCATCCTTGGATAGTACGATATGCTAATCAAGATACAGTGATGAAGGACACTGAAGGCAAGTCATCTACAGATAATACTGTAGTACCAGTAAATGGCTTGAGTAAGCCAAGATCATTGCTACTTTGTGGCAGTAGAAGGAAGAAGAATGCTCAGAAGAAGATACGAAAGAGTATGTTTGGAATAGCAGCTTAGGAGATATTAATAGTTAAGTAATTAGATGTACTTCAACTTTTGAGACTTATTTATAGATTCGTCTATTGAGGTATGTATTACTATGAGCAGAGATTCGACAGAGTATGTGGTATCCTTCTATTGCGTGTCCAAGATCAAGCTAGATACGACTGGACCGAGTATGCAGGCCTCCATACCTTCTTGCAATTCAATAGGGAATCTTGTCTGGGGAATACTGCATACAAAATAATCTAAGAGTATCTTGGAAGAGAGAATGGCATGCCCAAGATTAGGCTGCAAGTCGTAATCTCTAGTTTAACAGTCTGAAAGTCATTCAATAATCTTCCACATAACCATCATCACCCAAATCTTCGAGGAAAGAAACAGGTACCACATGTTCTGAAACACCTTCTACGACTATGCCGCCATCACTTAAGCTACTAGTCTGCTCTCTAATCTCTGGTAGCTCAAGTCCTGGACTGTAACGATGGGTTGTCTTATGTCGAGTCAGCTGTCCCTGACTCTTTGATGATCGTGACAATATCTGTAATACATCCTCATGTAGATGAATCTTCTTCATATCATCATTACTACTCTCTGCTATAATACCTATCTTCTTTTCCTTATCAATATTGTCGGTGTTATCACGCAGCAACTCAATCGGTAAGTGTTCCAAAGGCCAAACTCGTAACAATAACTTGATACATTCCAATCCATACTTTCCTGAATTATGTTTGTAGTTATTATAAGACGTACAGGCATAATACAATGGAACATTTCCCTCTTCATCTTTTTGTATCCAGATATTAACATCATTTTCATGATTGACAATATAGGAAAGTGTTGCGTAGTCTCCATTCTTAGCAGCCTCCCATGGACTAGTACACAAATAGTTTTCAAAGATTGCATGTTCATTCAGTTTACCGCCATTATTCCCATTGATGGAACCAAAATCACAGGTTGATATGGTAATCGATGAGGATGTCGATTCTATTTCTCTACTACTTTCTCGTGTGTTTGTTGATGACTTTGTTGATCTACTGTTGGTACTTTCATCACATTCATTGCTACTGGTATTGAGTGTTGGTTCTTCTTTTGTACATTGTTGTTGTTGCACTACAGATGATGTAGGTAAGGAAGAGTTATCATCTTCTTCAGAATGATCTATAATGTGTGTCATATCACATGTGGATTCACTATTAGTACCCTCATTCTCCTTATCCTTGTTTACAGTAGAATTAGAATTACTTGTTGCTAATGTAAGCTTTGCCTTTGGTGATAGAGGTGTCAATGGTGTTGAAAATGCAGGAGAAGTAGGAATCATTTTATTCTTTGCAATCTTAACCTTGTATGCAATCTTTTGTCGGAGGTTACGAAGTATCTTGGATGAGGGTGACATTATATTAGTATGTTGTTCTATCGCGAGTTCCCTACTCTCAGTAGCCGTTGAAGTTGTGGTGTCAACGCTCATCATCGCCTTCTCCTCCTCCTCCTCTTCCTCTACATCGATGTGATCATATGATGTAACAATCGACATTAGCTCGCTACCGCCGCCGTCATCTCCCTCTCCCTTTGATATAATATCATTTATAGTCAGTCCATCAGTAGTAGAACAACTTATAGATAGTTCAACGTCGCCATTTCCATGATCAATGTTGATAATATTACTATCATTATCTGTATCTAATTTTGAAGTTTTTATAGCCTCATCTATATCAGTTTGCAAGCATATCACTTCTTCACCGATAAATAATCCACTTTCGGAATGGACACGTCTATGATCTATTGCAATAGGCGATGCCATGGTGTATGTTGAATTATGCGCAAAGATATTGCCATCATATTATCGAGGTGGCGTTGGGTTGGATCATCACTTTTTTTAAGTGAAAGGATACCTTTTTAAGGATACCGACGCCGCGCCAAAAAACGATCAATCCGCGTCAAGTGTTGATACAAAAGTATAAAGCTTCCACTGTCTTTGTTTTGCCTGTATAGTACTAATCAATCATTAAGCATTAAGGATGCTTATATCCTAGACATCAAACACAGAATCATATTCCGCTTCTTCAGTTTTCACTTTGGTTTCAGATTTCACTTTCATCTCTTCATTTTCAATCTTTGTCTCCGTATCTTCATCTTTACACTCTGGAAAGAGTACTGAAAGGATATTACAATCATCTGCAATGCCAAGCTCTTTCCGAAGAGGATCAATCAAGTCATGATACAAATTCCAAACCTCTCCCTTGTTCAATATCCTTCCCTTCTTTCCCACTACAATCATTGTTTCGTCACAACTTAATGGTACTTTTCTACTACCATCTACGCTTGAAGCGGCATCCTTTTTGAATGATTCGACAAGATAGTGTATCCTATCAAAATCTTGAAGCAACATCCTGATACTAATTGGCACAGAAAGAGTCTGTCGAGCTCTTGTAAGTGCCACATAGAGTCCATTGATACCTTGATCTTGGTACTCACTCAAGCTGAACTGCCACCCCTTTCTCCTATCACCATTTGATGTTTCCATTGTCTTGAGGAATGATGGGGTATGATGAAGCTTCTCCGGTACATTGTCAACAAAGGATACAGAAGATAGATTCAATACATCATTGCACACTTCAATATGATCCCACTCGAGACCTTTGGAAGAATGCATTGTTGATAAGATTATATCTGCTTCGTCCTCAGAGTACTTATTTTCTAATACATGAGCTTCGAATGCATCGATAGCTTTCAAAGTATTCTGTTGATATAAATTGACAATATTCACAGCTGGAACATACTTCGTGATATCCCTAACATTGCAGAGTTCTATGAAGTCATTCCAAGTGATCGCGCCGTCATTGGCAAAATCACGGAATACAGTGGGTGGGAGAGCCATCGGGATGAATGAATTCTCGTCCTTGTTCATGTACAAATCATACAATATTCGTATCTCTCTTGAGGCTGAACGGAACTTCTTGAAGCCTGAGCTTTCTCCTTTACCATTGATATGAATCTTTGGCAGATTTGTGGGATCAATTAGTGGGGCACTTGTCACCAGATCAATGTTGTCATCATCGACAGTTTCTTCCTCCTCTTCCTCCTCATCATCATATTTATCCTCGTCACTATCATTTTCGGCTTTAGTAGCCTCAGGCTTCTTCAAAGCACCAAGACCTAACAGATCCATTGCTCTCTCCATCAATCCGGCATTTGTTAATCCAATCAATGTAATAGTTTTGTTGTCAGTTGACCAGTTCTCTAACAATGATTTAGTTGTGATGTGGTCCTCTTCTCCCTTCCTACCGCCCTTGACTCGATATGGTCGCCATAAGCTAGCTCCGGGAAATGTAGTTTGAAGTGACTTGTCTTTGGCAAATAATGGTAGGTTGGCAACCTTGGCAATTGTGGGGCCAAATCGCCAGCTCTTGGTCAGTTGAGTGTCGATGCAATCTAGTTTCATGACAAACTTGGGATTTTCACAAGTATAATCAAGCAACAAGAGAAGGGGTAGAGGTTAGTTCCTCCTATAGAGAAAGTACAAGGCCATAATAATAATAATATGCATAATGAACTACTTACCTTGCTTTTTGCTCCTCGGAAGCCATAAATACATTGTGCCATATCTCCTACAAAGTAAACATGAGTACCGACATGCTTTTGATGATCAATCCAGTCTACCTGGCATTGATCCATGTCTTGAGACTCATCGACCAACAAGACGGAGGAAGATATTTTCAATCCTTTGAGCTGGGCTTTCTTTATCTCAATGTCAAATGTTCGTAAGTTGTGTTGAACCGCGTGATCCCATATCTCAACACACAAATCAGCAAAGAAACTATAATTGCTTTCAAATGAGTAGCTTAAAGGGAATCCTAACTTCGATGCTGCTCCACCTTCCTTAAACTCTCCTTTCTTGTGGACTTTTATATGAAGAAAAGAATTGAACATTGGGTATTAGTCATGATTCAAGTTCAAATAACTAGAATGCGAACTACAACTCACTTGGATAGTAGTGCCTCCACGGGTTTCTCGTATCTTTCAGTTCCTCTACACTCATACGCTTTTGAGTAAAGTTCTTGAATGTTTTGACTATATAATATACTACCTTCTCGTACAGTAAACGCTCCTTTGATTCCAACTTATGTGCGCTATCTTCTGAGGATATGGATCGGAGATGCATCGAGGCTGGCTGTAAATAACTATTAATTGCTTGTCCCCAATGTTCCTTGATATAGTTTTGAAACCGATGCTCATCTAATAAGTTGTTGTCGATCTCTTCCTGTTCATCAGATAATAGACGCATCGCACAGGAGTGGAGGGTACTTGCATTTACACAGTGTCGGTGATCTTTATCTAATGATGCCTCCATCCGCTGTTGCGCATCGGTTGCTGCGGCCTTATTGTATGTCACATAAGTAAGTGATTTATGCCCTAGGTCAATACATCGCGTCGCGAGATGGATAAGCGTTGTTGTTTTGCCCGTCCCGGCGGCGGCATTAACTCTGATCATATGGTGGTGGCGATGTTTAGATTGCAGTGGGTCGAATAATTTTTTACTGATATTATCATCCCCTTCATCTCCAATACTTTTTGAGGGTGGTCGTGCGGACATGATCACGGCTAGCTGTTCATCACTCAATCTCTTAAGAGTACCTTCCCTCACTGGGGGTGCATCGTCTGGTAATGGTGGCAAATCTTGTAAAGTACGAGTCGGTCCAGAAGATTCTTGACTACATGGATCTATTGGCTGATTGAAGAAATCAGCCGATGGTGGCTTTAAGTCTCGTGGTGGAGATTTGGGTTTTGCATATGGGTTGGCTGGTGGTTTCCTCTTTGGACTACTTGCTACTGCATTTGTTGCTTCTGCATTTGTTGTTGTTGTTGTTGCCATGCTCCCTTGACTCTCTTGGCTCATACTCATGCTCATATTCGTACTATTGGTATTGGCACTCAAACTTGATAATCTCTTCCGACGCTGTGCCTCTTCCCTGTTACGTCGTATCCGATCCATCTCTTCTTGTGTCAACTTCTTTGAAGAGGAACTGCCTTGACTATTTTGGGACAATGCCATTGGAGTCCCCTGACTTAATCCATTATTACTAAGGGATGGACTTTGACTCATCATCATACTTGCATTATTATTCATACTACTACCAAAACTACCACTTAATCTTGCCCTCTTCTTCCTTGCTTCTTCTGCATTATGTTTCATACGTTCTCTTTGTTCTTGTGTTATTTCTGTGGAAGTTATACTTGATTGACTTGTTTGAGATAATGAGGGTGCTGTTGTTGTTGATTGATGCTGCTGATATGCCGCCGTTTTATTTAGCAGTTTGGATGTAGCAGCAGGTTTTTGAGTATTAATAGTAGAAGAGGGTTGAGATGCATTGGCCATTGCAACATCATTATCCTCTTCCACCTCAAACATTGCATACACATCATCTTTAGCCATGATAGAAGGTGCTGATGCAGCTAAAGCCAAAGTATTATGAGTGTTGTTTTGTATATTCTTCTTACTGTTCTCAATATCTGTAACAAATGCAAAGTGTATATATATTAAAAAGATTGTGAGCATAAGTTATGTTCACATAATGTCCAACATAACCAAACACATATTAATACAATACAACATTAACATAACCAAACTAAATATTCTCTTACATGTATTTAATCTCTCAACTAAATCAGCTTTACGACCCGACACACTCAATCCACGATCTTTACATGCTACTTTAAGTTCAGCAACTTTCATAGATGAAAAGGGAGATGTTTTCTTTTGTTGGTAAGTAGATGATGTTGTTGCAGTTGGATTCTTTCGTGGACAATTTGTTATATAATGTGATCCACCGCATAAATAACATTGTGTTGTACATTCATTAGTGTAGCTGTATGTAATATAAAGAGAGAGGTAGTATTAGAGGTCGGTTCAGGTGACACGTCTTACTCGGTGCATGTGATGGGATAGTATTATTTCTCTCAAGGATTATAAAACAAACTCACTGCGGGCCTCCACATTTATAACACTCGAGATATCCACCACTCTTTCGATATCGATTTGACATTGATTTATTTATTATTAGAGATAGAAGTACGATAAGTCAACGCTGTGCAATAATTGGATTGCCAGTAAAAGATACCTTCCATACTCCAACTTTATTCCCACGCACCATGAGAGTTGGATGGTGAAGTGGTTGATAGTTGATGGATAGATATCATGCAAATGGCAACTGATTATTGTCAACGCCAAAGTATAACATGATCTTCTCTCTCTAGACTTGGTGACTCAAAGACGACCTGCTTCAACATCTTACCCCATTGCAATTATTTGTTATACTAAAATCACGCATATATTCATCACACACTCAAAGTATAAGAGCTGCCGTCATCTCAATATATGTCTAAAATCCTCTACAATTGACCGCAAAAACACCAGTCTACAGCTACTCTTCAAAAAACATGCCTTCAAATAAAATAATGACGTGATATAAAACACTCGGATAAAGCATTTCACCAATGTGAATTAGTATTTAATTGTGTTCGGTTATGTATTATGAGGAAGCTAAGATATTCGAGAGCTGTATTAGGATTAGATGTTACAATAGTGGGTCCACAACGTCAATTTGCATAATTTGCATAGTACAGGACTAATGAGATATGAAAATTAAGTATTGGCGGTAATCAGCAGCGACAGTAATGTAAACACAAGGAAGTCGGGCTGGCATAGGAAGATGAGATCGATGGATGTTGGTAGTTGAATATATCACGAGATATAAGAGAATAGCATGTGGGTAATGAATTAGATAGTTATTGGTACAAGAATGGATGTGGATATTAAGGAGTACCTAGTGGACGATTCATATGAATTGTAAGTAGTTAGAGTGGATCGAATTGGAACTAGATAGCTTATGTCTTCATCATCTATATCATATCATTATACTTTATTGTGCACAAGGCACATATCGTTTACAACTGTATATCCTTCATTAATTCCTGTCCATCTATGTGCATACATTTTGTCACTCATCTCACAAGATACATATCATATGTTCATCAAAAACTGTTATTGTCTTCTCAAAAGGGTATTCTATTCATAACTATCAACTGTTTGGTTTACTCGGTGTTGTATCATCATTATCAGGCACGATAAGATGTTTATCGTCTCCTAAACATATCTCCATACTCACACCGTAAATTCTTTTACAAGTTGGTGTTCTAGAATGGAATCTTGGCTTGAGTTTGATATGCGGTGAAGATATACTTGTAGTGTCATACGAGAGTGAGGGGAAGGGGACCAAGATATCCACCGTATCTTCAGATATAGTCAAATTACTCATCTTTGGCGTCGAGATGCCAAGAAGATTCCTACTACTTCTCCAATTATTTGGCGGCATTTGGATATGATTAGTAGTAGGAGTTGCAGTTGTAGGGGTAGTAGTTGGAAGATGTAGTTGCATTAGCTCTTCGTCTTCATCGTCAGATAATTCCGACGTCCCTCGGGGAGAAGGCTTTGTTGGTGTTGTCGATGATGGCATACAAATAGTAATAGGACGAAACATCTTCTGCCTTTGCTTCTTCTTATGGATATTATCAAGGGAGTTCTTATTATCTCTATGGTTGATTATATTATACATTGCTATTAGCTATGTACTGCCATTGGTGCTCTAATGATGAATCTTGGAAATGATAAGGTAGCATGAAAATTCTGAGACACTTTGAAAGACTGCATAGAATCTTTTTAGTACCACTCCGAACATAAAATGAGGCAAGCCTGCATATCAACTGAACTAACATATCCTACTAAGACTTTACATTTAATCTATTCTGTACAACTCCCCGTCACTCTAACCAAGCAGATATCACTTGTTAACTTCCTCTCCTCAAGAAACGCTATCAGTATCAAGTAATTCAGCTAGATTCTTCCTCATTGATTCTGATTCAAATCCAACCATACTCTTACTCTTATTATCGGCCAAAGTGGCTCGGCGGTTCTTCTTAATAGCCTTTGATCGTCGAAATGAAGAGTCAAGGCAATTCTCCTCCAGCAATTCTTCAAGTGTCAAAGGATCATCGGACTGACCAGAACGATCAGATTCCATGAGGTCCTCACAATGATCAAGAGATCTTGATGATTGTTTGGTGGCAACAACAGACATTGCAAGTGGTTTCTTCGTCCTTGGGTTAATATTTCGTTGTTTCTTTCCTGAAGAACTAAGTGCACCAAACACATCACAATGTAGTCGACCGGTAGCATTGACATTTGCTATTGTGCCCTTAGAGGAGATCTCCTTGAGCATTGCTTTGCTTTGTTCTGTTATTAGTATTGGTATAAGATGAGTAAATGAGAAATACATAACCATATGATATACACCAACAAAGCAACGAAACTTACCAGCCATATTTGCGGATCCACAAATGAAGATGTGTGTGTTGGATTTGCCAAGTATTGGGGCAAGCAATTTCTTGAGTCGATCCGATCCCAGTTTATTAGCAGTATATTCCTTAGGCTTTCCACGCTCCCGTGAGTAGCACATCCAGGTCTTTGTGATAACACCTTCCTCTTGAAAAGCCTTCAACTCGTCGTGTAACAATCCCTCTTCGCTATTCCTAGAACCAAAAATAAAGAAACAGGGTCCAAGTCGTTCTCCTCGTGATTTGAAGTAAGATCTCTTTTGGAGTAGTCCTCTGATAGGTGCCACCCCAGTGCCTGTACAGATTAGTATGATAGGACAAGAAGGATCTAAAGGGTGATGGAAGGATGGAGCTGATTCAATCTTGAAGTGCACTTCATCACCGGGTTCAACTGATGTCAAGAAGTTACTACAGATTCCAGCTTCGACATGTGAGCCACCACGTGAATAAATGAAACGACCAACACACAGATGCAACTCGGAACCAACGATTGTCTTGCAGCTTGAGATTGAGTAGCTTCTTGGATGATTCATTTTCATATTACATAAGAGAAAGTTCATTGATACACGCTTTGATAAAGAAGGGAATGTCTAGGGGAGAGATATTGATTCGTTAGTTGTTTAGGCGAACAATACAATTGATACAAATATATGAGTACTCACCTTGAACAGATCAATCCACTTCATACCCGATAAACTATTCATCCTCTCATATTCACTACCGCTCTTGGAGAGACCATGGAGGACTTTCTTATCTTTACCATCGGGTGCTAGATCTGACAACTCTAGACATGCCTGCATTGAGATAGGAGCCAGTATTGCTGCTTGCTTTTCGAAGAAGTAGTCTAGACTAATCATATGGTTGAGATTCTCGCTCAACAGAGGGAAAGCAACCGCTAATTCAGAGCTTGATATGTCTTCACTGGTGAATGATACATACATTTGGCTGTCCAGACTTAGATCATCACCATCAAGATTGTCAAGGAAGGACTGCAGCTTGGAAATGCTCACAATATTGCGTGGGAAGACTTGTACGTGGTCACCGGGCTGATACGGAGGATTGCCGCAAGAGTCGAGACTGATCTTCACAAGGGACGTCTTTCTTGTAACCATCTCTTCTCCGTCATCATTGTATTCACTACTTCCTATCAAATCAGTACGGTCAATCACTTGGCCAATGAGCACATCCTCTGGTACGTTCTTGGTGCTCTCAGAGCCAGAAATCATGCTCATTGTAAGTTGCATTCTCCCTTCATCTTCAGTGAAAGAAGAGCCGACTGAAGACCTCCTATTGAGTGTATTCGTCTCCTCTTTTGAAGAAGAGGTTGAACTCCTTCTTTGATATGTAGAAGAGTTTCGTCTCAACACTTTGCTGCTCTTTCTTCTCATGAACACAGCGGCAGCCGCTAATTCAACTTCCTTTGCTGTGAATACATCCACCTTGATATAATCAATGATATTACTCCTCTTTACTTTGACATCACTGTTCTGCTTAAGATCCTCAGACAGCTTAATCATTAGTGGACTAGCAGATGATGAACTGGCAAGGGTTTCAACGAGCTTAGATGTCCATTTGTAGAAGGTTGGTGATTCGCCCTGTTAATCAATGGTAAGAGTAAAGACATAGCAAATAAGAACATATAATAAAACAAAAGTGTAATGACTAGTAACAAACATAATTTGGTATAACACTAAAGACAACTTACCTTGACTGCATCACATTCCCCTCGAGAAACAACCTCCTTTGCACGGCTTGCAGCTAGCTGTCGCGATATCTCCGCGGCTCCACCACAAAAGATAGGATACGCAGACGAACCAAAGCCTGGAAATTATACATCAAGAAAGAGTGGTGAGTATGTGTGCAATATAGTTCGTGTCAAAGATCAATAACACCGAAATACTAACCAAGTACGGCAACCTGCTTTCCAGCCAACACATGTCCGTTGTCATAAAAGAGAAATGTGAAGAACTTTCGAGCAAGACTCGGCAGCTCTCCATTCCCTTGAGTGGAGCTCACAAAGATTATTAGTGTTGATGATTCGATTAACGAAAGTACTTTCCCATCTTTACTGGCATTAACACCACATGCATCGAAGAAAGTGACATTGCAGCTTGAACTTAGTATGGCCCCTAAATCGTAAGCATAGCTTGCACTATTTCCGGTAACACTAGCGTATATGATGAGTATTGGCTGCTTGCGTATCCTGTATCGAGATATCATTCTTTTAAACAGTAATGCCAAATACATTGTTCTAATGAGATCATTGATTGCCGGCGTTCTGTCTCTAGGGCCAAAATGACGTTCTTCAAGGCTGAGAAATCCCTTGCCAACAATATAGGCAGGTTTCAATGTGTACTCCTGGGCCTTGTTCAATCCAAGGTATGCCGGTGAAGTAGATGAAGACATTGGCGGTATAACCCACTTCCAGTTGGTAGGGCAATAACGCCTACTTTTCAATTCATCATGATACCACTCCCAAAACATATTGATCAAGTTGTGGTGATCTATCATAGCTATCTTGGAAGTTTTGAAGGAATGAAAGACAGCTTTCGACAAGATGGCCATACAATCGTCGATCCATAGTGGGGCATCGCCAGGTTTAGTATTGGTCTCCATGCCGAGAACCTTTGCTACTGGAACAAGCATATTGTATCGACTTTCATCCGTCAAGTCTCGTAATACTTCAGTACTTGCATACCATCCGTTAAATGGAACAGCAGTATAGAGAATGCCCCCAAGAGTCATATCAAGTGCAGATACAGCAGGTATCTGGAAGATGCGCGTTTCACGTTTACGATAGTGAAGAGAGACGAGAGCAACTTATGTTAGTATATGTGGCTTGCAAAGGCAATCAAATAAAGATACATAAAAGATAAATGATGCACTCAAATCACCGAGACTTTATATTAACACACCATAACACACAACACAACAAAACAACACAAACGTGGACTTTCCGGGTACCACTGCATGTTAAGTGATGACAACTCGGGATACTGTGGATGATGAATATGCACTGGTGGAGCAACCTCCAAGGGCACCTCAAACATCTCAGGAGGTTTATTCGGATCTACTTGGATGACCAGTGGGAGCTAGACAGATATAAGTATGTTAAGATTTAGCTCAAGTAATAAGGAGGATAGTTAGTCAGTGTACAAATAGATAACTCACATAGTCATAAGCTCCCCGCTTTCCATCAGGAGGACCAGTCCATCCGAATCGTTCAGTCAACATCTCAGTAAACCTCAACTGATTTGTTAGAATGGATAGGTAGATTATGGTATGAGGAATGTGTAACCTATACAATGAAAGTAAAAAGATATTGAACTTACATTTTTGACATCACCAATCACTTCTCCCTGCTTACCGTCTCCCACACAAGTATTGTAAGATGCATATTGAAGTAGCTGTTCGTTCCATATCCGTGGTCCGTCAGCCTCCCCAGGATGCTTTGGTTTGAATACGGAGATATATGCTTCTGTTGCACCGGACGATGTTGCCATTTGCAAGTGGTGCATGCAAGAATCAAACATTCCCTTATTCTTATCCACATCTCTGCAATCCAATAACTTTAATTGCTGCCAGTACTTTCTGTTGGCGCATTTAGGGGCATTTCGCCAGGCCACGCGGGCACCATGTTGCAATTCATCAAAGGTATGTTCATATGTACCCGTTTCTTTAATCGATTGTTTGACCATGTCCATACGTTTCTCTTTGGTTATAAATCCTGTTTTTCCATGCATATCATCTCCACGTTCATGATAGTATAATTCAATATATTCTATGGAAGGGAGAAGAAGTATATCATGGATTAGATTTGTGATCACATCATGTGCACTGAATGCACTGAAACATCTCTCAAACAATTACCACTACTTACCTAATGCCTCGCGTAACAATGTGTTTTTGGGAGATTCATTACGGGTAATATCTGCATTTAATGTTGCCCGGCAGCCATTGGGACATATACCACGCTTAGGATTACCATGAGGATAGCCCGGATATGGCCCTGCATAAACAGTGCCGTGACGATAGGGACATTTGCCACTCTCTACAGTTGCTAACTCTTGTACTGATGATGATACCTCTGTAGGTGTATTGGATTGCATTCCGAACAAATTTAATTTATTTAATTGAGGATCTTCTTGTGCGGGTTCTTCGTGATTGTTTTTGTTTACTGCTGGAACACATCTAGGCATTTGATGTCCTGTTGCTGATATGATACTACCAATAGTACCAATTGATGATACGCTTGGCCGATGATCAAAACTTCGACGAACATTTCCATTTGTTGCAGTACCATTGGCACCATCTATATGTGATTTTATGTTACTTTCTTCATCCTCATTCACTGTTATTTCAACTGGAATAGATGATGTGTTTGTAGAGGGTGGAATAGATGATGTATTTGTGGAGGAGGTAGATCGTAACTTCTTTAGCCACTTCATTTGTTTATTCAAATTGAAACTGGAGAATTAATAGGAATAATCATAATTATCCAGCGGAAAGTTCGTATCAAAGGCATTCATCATTAGAGAGATTATAATATATTGATTGGGGCTACAGTTACCTATTGACGCAGCCTACTTGAAGTAGTATAGTTTGCCCATGGTAAGGGCTTTTGTTTTTTGTCTGGAAGTAAAGTTGGAAAAGACATTTTGAGTGACATTGACATTCGCTAAGAATCTTTTTTCGTTTTTATCCCCTATTGTGATGGTTTGTGATGATGATAGCCAATATACAATGTTGCAATGGCAATCAAGTACCCATGCAGCAGTCATTTACCACCTTCAGCACATTTCTAGAGATGAGGGCAACACTTTTACAGCCACATGTTGGCAGATTTTCCATGAGAATCTTCACAAAACCCGACCAACACCAGCTGGGCAATGGTTGGCCGTCTAGCAACCCCCTAGAGATGTAGGCTGGCAAATATACTGATGGATTGGCATTGTTTAAGTACAAAACAAGTTAATAAACACTTGCAGCACCTTTCTAGAGGTGCTGGCTGCACTTTTATGGCCATGTGTAGGCAGACATCTTGCCTCAGATTGGGCCAAAATTTCAAAATCAGCCCAACAGTTGGCCACACCAACCCTTGTTGTGATGGTTTGTGGCAATGATAGCACATGTGCAATGTTGTAATGGCAATCAAGTACCCATGCAGCAGTCATTTACCACCTTCAGCACATTTCTAGAGATGAGGGCAACACTTTTACAGCCACATGTTGGCAGATTTTCCATGAGAATCTTCACAAAACCCAACCAACACTGGGCAATGGTTGGCCGTCTAGCAACCCCCTAGAGATGTAGGCTGGCAAATATACTGATGGATTGGCATTGTTTAAGTACAAAACAAGTTAATAAACACTTGCAGCACCTTTCTAGAGGTGCTGGCTGCACTTTTATGGCCATGTGTAGGCAGACATCTTGCCTCAGATTGGGCCAAAATTTCAAAATCAGCCCAACAGTTGGCCACACCAACCCTTGTTGTGATGGTTTGTGGCAATGATAGCACATGTGCAATGTTGTAATGGCAATCAAGTACCCATGCAGCAGTCATTTACCACCTTCAGCACATTTCTAGAGATGAGGGCAACACTTTTACAGCCACATGTTGGCAGATTTTCCATGAGAATCTTCACAAAACCCGACCAAC
>Ga0214477_100410_pt1 | contig 29826 bp, 27 predicted proteins | sample M1_20Mar14CPVII9_FD_165058 | JGI IMG/M metagenome (GOLD analysis project Ga0214477, IMG submission 165058) | Marine eukaryotic communities from Monterey Bay, California, United States - M1_20Mar14CPVII9sort6BwellC16 | ecosystem: Environmental > Aquatic > Marine > Unclassified | place: USA... | reverse complement strand
GCCAGATCTCGGCTCCTAAAATCCACCTCACACAAACATGCTTGGCGCTGAAGCACCACAGAGGCCTTGGATGAGCCCAAAGCAGTATATTTCAAGTCTTTAGATGCCAGGCAGTTGAAATACACCACAGACAAAGCAGCTCCAACCAATCTTCATCATCACCTTTGCTTGCCAACATGACATTGCTTGCCAGATCTCGGCTCCTAAAATCCACCTCACACAAACATGCTTGGCGCTGAATCACCGGTGTGTACCAAGCATGTTTGTGAATGGAGGCCTCCTACTACTATACTAAGGAGTTTGATTACATATCTCCATTGAACTACAGATTCAAAAAGACTAGGCATTAACACTATATAAACTAAACTAAATTTACTAGTCTACAAATCCCAACGAGTCAACTACTCTAGTCTAGCACAGGACTCATTCCCCGAAAATTTTTGAATAATACGTGGTACCCTCAAATGCACTCTTCAACTCATCATGTAACGGCCCTGACTTAGGGTATCGTTTCTTTTTCATATAATTCCCAATGAACTTATACGCTGCGTGATTCTTCTTGCCTGGATGAGTGTCTTCCATAGGTCCTAGCAGTTCAGGTACCGGCTTTCCACTCTCCCTCCAGTGATCTATCTGTTCTTGTTTCCATCTTTTTACGTCATCTAGACCATCTCGGTTGACAGGTGTTAGTGTGGAACTGCTCTCGGCATCGTCTCTCAAGGCGGCTTCATCTTCTTTATCATCATCTAGAATGGTGGGAGCTCCCTCTCGACTATCTACTGTACTATCATCATTCAAGGCATTCTCATTGTCAGTAGAATATCCATCAATAGGTGCATGGACTTTCGAATCTTCATCTCTATCATCTCCTCCTCCACCAAAATCCGGTTCGTCAATATTGAGTGGTTGCTGAATATCACCTCTATTACTAAGTCGTCGTTCCTCCGCGGCACCAAGTGGACCAGCACTACCGAAGCCAGTAGAAGCCGTGCCAAGTGTTGTATTGGAAGAATCCGATTTGGCAGCCTCGTCATCACTGTCAAGAATTGATGAAGTTTCACTTGCAGTACCATGTTCAACTGACATAGTTGATACGTCACCATTGTCATCGCTGGAACTACTACTACTAGCTGACGAATCAGATTCACTATCACTAGTAGAATTCTCGTCGTCGCCAGTATTGCCACCAAATAAGCTACTGGCATCAGTGTGCTCTGACTGAATACTACTGACGACACGACTGATGGCAGATGATGTAGAATCGTTCTCAATGTCCCCGTCTGTCGTATCTGATGAGTTGTAACTTGAGGCAGCTTCATCATCATTATTATCATTAAACGGATGAGAGACGACTGTATCATTCTCGTCACCACCCCTACCATCGTTGCTACCAATAGTAGACTCATTATCAGTGGGTGGCTGTTGATGCGTAATATCTTCATCCGATGCCATCGTCGGTTCCTCTACCTCAAGTTGATCATGTCGTTTGGCATCCCCCTCATTTGCAGATTCATCATCAGTGGATGACTGTTGATGCGAATTACCTCGGCGTGTACCGCCGCCTTCCTCCTTATGTGCCACAGTGGGAGGTGGGTCTGCATTCCTCTCTTCATCAGACTCGGTGGTACGGACTGATCGAATGCTATTGGCAGAAGATGTAGAAGTATTCTCACTACTATCTTCCTCACCTGCTGTTGGATCAACTACTGAATCCTCATCCGACAGATTTTCTTCACTTGTGGCAGATCTATCATCGTTGGTCTTTGGAAGATGAGGCCCCTCCCTGTCATTATTAGTTGTAGACTTATCATCAGTGGATGGTGGTTGATGCGTATTACCACGACGTGTACCGTCGCCATCCTCAGATGCCGTCGTGGGCGGCTCAACAGGTGGGTCTGCTCGTTTGGCATTGTCATTAGTGGATAGCGGTTGAGTTTTGATCTCATCCTCGTCCTCGCCCTGCTCCTCCCCCAACACTGGTGGATCTGATTTATTGGTGACACCCTTCGAATCAAGCTTGTCACGTGGTGTTCCATTGTCACTACTTTGATGTGACCCGGGTGGTTCAAGTCTACTCGACTGTTCCAATTCTTTAATACGTCGTTTTGCGGCAAGAAGTTGAATGGTCAACCCCTCTACTGTTGTATCTTCATCTTCGCCAGACAAGACAGATGACTTGCCACTATTAGAAGGAGGCAGAGCTAGACGCAAGTCCCTCCCTTTTGTAGCATTGTTAGCTGTACCATTTGGCTGCTGATCTTGGTATGGTCGAGAGCTAATATTATCTCCACTGCTGTCATCTTGGATCTTGGTAATTTGTTTGTCAACTGCATCTGACGAGGCGGCTTTGACTGACTTCATTCTCTCCTCCTTTAACGCTTGTTCAGCCTTTTGCAGCGCCAGTTTCAACACTTGACACTGGGCCTCATGTTGGTTCACCTCGTCTTTTAGAAATGCAATCGTAGGTAACAACTTGTTCATATCATTATTGGTTAAATCTGTCTGAGTGTGTACACCTATACTTGAACTTGAAGTACTAATAGCATTATCAGCATCAGTATTGGCCGAGATACTGTCTTGAAGAAACTTATCAATTCGTAGACCCTCCTGCTGTTCCTCCCAATAGTCATGATGTTGTTCGATGAGCTTCCGAGCAGCAATCTCGTCCTCAGGTAAACGAATGGTGCAGTGTGCAATTGCCAATACCCTCTCGACGATGGCAGTATCACTGACACGTAAATCTGCATCTAATTCATTTCGCTCCTTTAAAACAAGGGCAACTAGCAATAGAAGGAGTTGGCAGATGACCTCTTGCTGAGTGAAAGGAGGTTGAGAACTCATTTGATCAGTTCAGATGATATCTCCAAAGACATAAGATGTGGGGTAACGGTATTAGGTTTGTTCTGTACCAAAATCCTAGTCGAGAAGGAGTGGATGACACTGCCGTGTAATGACGTTGATAATTGACGGGATGATGTTATTCTTCGTACCATTATTAACATCAAGAGATGAATTAACATTTAATAAAGTAGAGACGTACACCCGAGCTCATGATATAATCGACGACTCCACCCTCGAGCAATTATGTTCCCGAGTATAGTAATGTAACGATGATAATAATGTCCTTTGTAATATCCTACTACCAATCAATATCGTAAAGTAATCCAATTCAATGATGATGTTAAGACGTGTGATTTTAGTGGGGTGAGATTTGGTCGAGTACTTTTTTCACCAAAAAAATTTCATTTCTCTTCATTCTTCATTGCAAAGACAAATCGTAATCACTTCCAATTCGATATCGTTGTCAAGGATGAACAAAATCAACGTCACCGACACCAATACCAACACGAAAAGTGAAGAAGTCGTCGTGTCCGAACAAGACAATACACAATCGTGGATTGGAAGTTTTAGAAGAACCATTTCGTTGTACTCGCAACCAACCAATGTCACAAACAACGAGGAGGCTCCTAATCCACAGCCGCCAACCAATTTGGAGATAACAGAACGTTCATTAAAGTCGATCACTCTTGCCAATGATGAGAAGAAGCGTCCTCCTCAGGACGATACCAATTCTGGTGAGCTCTTGTTGCATAATGAACTAAAGAAATCTCACGAATCCTTGAAGCCTTCGTGTCAATATGATGAGTTCAACTTGAAGGCTCCTACCTTTTTCAGTAACAATTACCTTGGCAGCAAAGAATTGTCACCAGCATCGTCTCAAGCTCCAGAAGGAAGAGTCAAGGAAAGGATGGTCATTTTCCAAAAGAAGGAAGAAACGACCTCGAATGAAACAACACAACCTCCCGTCGAGAGAGGTGCGATGCTATCCCCAAGTAAATACGAGCCGTATGATATTGATACACGGGCCGAATTGGAACGATGCCATGCCGCCGCCCGCCGTAAGGAGGAAGAGAAGAAGAAGAATGCCTTGCTTGAATCGAACGTGACGACGGACCTCGAGGATGATGAAGATGAGAAGTCATGCATCTACAGACAATGTCGTGAAGACTTTCGTAACTTCAATAATAACGACAAGATTGACATTGATACACGGGCCGAATTGGAACGATGCCATGCCGCCGCCCGCCGCAAGGAGGAAGAGAAGATGAAGAATGCCTCGCTTGAATCGAACGTGACGACGGACCTCCATGACTCCTTATACAACCCCTCCAATCGCGTATCAGATACTGGCACAGTGGAACGTCGTGGTAGTGCCACTGTCAGAACCTCCCGTGGTAATTATGATATCTCCTCTCAATCATCTGATTCTACTCGTGACAGGAAGTTCGAGCGTAGAACTCGAAGAACAGTCCTCATGAGAGAGCTCCAAGGGTTGCGAAAGCTTTATCACGCTGGCCATTTGACCAAGGAGGAGAAGGCAGCGACTCTTGAACGATTCGAAGCTCTATCTGGGGAGTTGGCCTTTCTCAAGGACCAGTCCACGACTGCTGCATCAAGTTTGAGCACAATCGTAGAGCATACGGGCTCTATCCTTCAGTCCACCATGGGCATCCAGTCTGATATGTCTGCTATGCGTGACGAGCAGGTGGTTAACACGAACATGATCCTGAGTGGGCAAGGTCGTCTCCAAGAAAGCACGCAAGCGGGCTTGGCCAAGCTTCCTACAACGGAGGACATCAGAAGTATCGTTCGTGATGAATTGAGAAGTGAATTGAGAAACGTGACGGTGAGTGACAAGGAGGAGGAGGAGGAGCCAAAGGAAGTCAAGGGAGGTGGAGTCATCTCGAAGATTACCTCCAAGTTCCCTGGCAAGAAGTAGGTTGTCCTCCTGTCTTGTCTGATCGTGTAGTTGTTTTGTTACTCGTGTATATCCTGTTGGTTGAACTGGCAGATACACCTCCCATATTATCATCATGTTATGACGCCGACGGCAATAAACCATGCCTCATGTCTAATCTTGTCAAGCACCGAGACGGTCCGTCCTTGCGGGACAATTATTGATTCAATTGTGATATGATGAGATTGTTGACGTTTGTTTTACAGAGTCTTAATCTCCGCATACTAAAGATAACCCATTTGTTGATTGACGATTTGACTTGTCTTGATTATTAACCCAACCTATCATACCAGTATGTAGTATCCTTGTCCTCCAGTCCTCTAAACCTAATCGTTCTACCGAGTCACCGGGCATTGGTTGAGTGTGATGAGATTGTTTTGGGTTGTTGCTTGTTAACAGGCGGCTGACAACTTGCATGTTGAGATTCTCCCGTGTCACAGGTTAGAGGTGACATCTTTTCTATCATGATAACTCCGCCTATTGATCTGACCTTGAGTTGTTATTGAACTAGCAAACGTATATGTAGTCTTCACTAATGCATCAGCTGATACGAACCAGCCAATCCCAAATACTGCCACGGTATATTCATTATCAACAGTTCCCCTTTCGTATCATGTGGGATGGACTTGAGGTCTTCTCAAGTCGCCAAATAATGGCCAAAATTACCAATTCATCGTAGATATCCACAACTTATATAATTGCAAATCCTTTCAAATCTCATTAGTATTGGTATTGTCGTAATATCAGGTGGCCTTGGGTACCTTTAATCATGAGATGTTGTTGTGACGGTGGTCCTTTTGGTTGTTTGTCTGTTGGGTATAAACCCAGCAGAACCCAGCAGTAGAAACGAAACTCTTCTAAACGAAGGTGCCAACCTCTTCGTTCTCATCCTCCCAGCTGTATGAGCTAGGCTATCTCCATCTCCATTGAATATATGAGATATGGTCTGTTGCCTTTATCTCATCCACCACTAACTATAATAAACACTTCTAAGCTAAGCTCCTTCCATCTAGCCGCCAGATGTCAAATGCTCTCGAATATCTAGTGACAAAGTTGATTGTATATCCGTAGACAGATCTCTACAAATCATCTCCCATTATCATCCATGTAGGCTACCCTTTTCAAATAGTTTCGAATCACCATTATCCAGCCAGATACAATACTGTATATCGATAGATACTCATTGGTATATCCTCTCAGACGACATATCACCACATAAAATCCAATCTTAAAATTTGAAACAAGTTTGGCACAGCTCTTCACATCTCAAGCTATTGGGATACGACGATTAACCAGAAAAGACATTTCTTTATACCCATAATACTATCCGAACTCTTAATTGCAATTGCATGTATGTAGAAGTATGATATCACAGTGGATGAGAGAATATCAGACCTTTTGGCTAAATTTTACCACCAACATCTCGTTTTGATATGTGTGGACAGCCAGAGCTTCTCATACTACACGAATATCTTATCCATAAGGAAAAGTTTCATATCTGATATATTATTGTGTTGGAGTTGGATGACGTCTAACAACATATACACAGCAGATTTGCAATATAATACACCATCAGTCCTAAATCTTTGATAGATTCTGATCACAAAAAGTGCCAATACTCTCGATAAGCTAAGCTAATAGTGCATGCCCGATTTTACCGTTAGCCAATCTCCAAATAGATATGATAACATGAAGATTATATATATCATTATCATATATCCTGCTACAATATACCATGTATTAATACCCATAAATAACATGATGATAACAAACTGCCAATTGATTGCATTGCAACTGCTGATGGTATCCTTTGATATATATATTGTTTAGAGGACTTCAACGGTGATACTCGGCAATTACATTCTTATCATCTCTCACTATTATCTCTCTATATCCCTCACTATTATCGACATATATTGAGGAACGTTAGAGTAGTAAAAGTTTGCGCTCACTATTGCTCAGTTTTGTGCACAAAATGGCGTGGGCCGCATCGTACCACTTGTATCATCAGCAATAGAGTATTATGACAGTTGCAATACGATATTTTATTTTTCCATGTGGAATATATTGTCGTTTGATCGCTAAATGAGAGGTCGATACATAGATCTCTGATAACTAAGTAAACAGAACCTTCCCTAACATTCACATTCAATCAATAATTATCAACACGATGATATTGATGGCCTGACTCTCTCTCTTCTATTAGATTTAAATACAATTGCATAATCATAAAAGTAGTCCCCGTATCACTGCTTAAATGGTCTATCCATCGATGGGCACCAATTTATCACTGTTAGTTTAGTTATTTCACAAACGTACAACAAAAGTTGACCTTCTCTCTTTTGGTAGCTGTCCTGTTCTCTGTCGTCTAATGACAGTGCTAATATGATATACGATCTCAGTCGATATTATCGGATGTATATCTATACGATGATGATGGAGTACCCACGATGACAAATGATATCTATATAGAGGAGGGGAAAAAACATCAAACACGAGATAGAATAGATAATAATGATAGAGATTTAGTAAAAGAAGATACCTAGGTATATTGAAGAGGGAGAGTACGATCTATAGTGTTAGTAGCGGTGTGTTCTATACTGCGGTATTTTGTGTAGCAGCATAGAATGATAATGATAGAGTTAGAGATATGCAATGGAAGGTGGCATACTGCAATAACGAGGTGCGAGTTGAGAAGAGACCAATATCGGCTACTTATGATGATCAAGAAGAAGCAAATAACCAAACGAGTCTTTTGTCTAGATTTATTAAAGATGATAAGGTATCTGTACTAGAACTAGAGGATGTATGATTTTAGATTTATTATGAAGGTGTGATAGAATCATGATCATAGCTTGATTTGCATAACATAATGGGGTGGAACTTCCTTTACAGAACTAATAATAACCCTAACTTGATACTATTAGTTGAATCATCAACGCTGTAATTGCAAAACCTCCTATATCATCCTCTCTCGAGCAAGTCTAGTCAGCTCCTTCTTGTTGTTTAACTTAGGCGGCGTGTGGAGAAGATATGCAGAAGTTGATATAAAGAATAGAGCGTATTAAGAAACACTTCATAACAATAGCACTGTCCAACAATAGAACAGCAACTACTCACCAAATCAATACGAAAGTTTACTTGCTTCGCCTCCTCTGAATCTTTATCAAGATCGAGTTCGCGCTTAAAGAGCAGGCTAATTAACTCCTTGTTCATTTCAATCTCCTCCCGCATGGACTCGTACTTCTGAACCTCAGTCTCCATTCCAAACAATCCTTTGTTCATAGTTTCCCTAAACATACAAGAGAGCTTTTCAAGCAGCTCTTTCCGCTCTTCAGCAATCTTATCAGCAGGCCGGGTTAGTGCTATTTTGTTGACCATTTCGTCTGCCAAAGACAGAAATGTCTCCTGCGTTGCTAAGAATTCATTCAATCCCTCTTCACCGCAACACCCCAAGTGCATTGACATAAATCTGTGAAAGGAATCAGCTAGTTCATCTCCACCTAATTTAGAGAGCTGTGATCGAATTGAGAAGATACGCTCGAGATTCTCAATTGGAAGTTTAGCTGCAATAACTAGAGCAACGAAGTCCTCTAACCTGTTCTTCTCCTTGCTCAATCTATCATTCTCTGCCTTGTAAAGCTTTAACTTCTCCTCCATATCTTGATAAAGCTCCTCTGAATGGGCACGCTGCTGAACTAATGTTTTTTCGAGTCCGCTGCTGACTTTTACTAGTTGCGTAGACAGTTGTTGAATACCAAGAGACAGTTGTTGTATGTCATTTTGATTCTTGTTCACCTCGTCGGCATTCTTCTGAATTAGCTCGAGTTGATTGCTGTTGTTGTTTGATGTAGGTTGACAATGACGATCCCATGTTGACTATTCTTTGGTTAATCCTTAGCTGATCGACAACGCCAACACGTCAATGACATCCAAGAAGAGCGTGGCTGAAAGATTGTTCTAACTCAGAGCAGTTTTACTACGTATCTAGTAGGTAGAGTTAGACTCCTCTCACTTTTCGGCACTCAATATACAATGCTCATACACTACTCTATTTGATGCTGCTATCGTACGGAGGTTACGAAGGTGATGATATCATGATGATGAATCATCCTCTACTATCGTGGTATAGATCCTCATTGCTCATATATTCTGCAAGTCATTGCAATGTTTCAATGTTGGGCGAGTGCTCGCCGTTGCACACTATTATTATTATCTCCCACGGTCTTTACTATTGCTGCTGCTGCTGCAGTTCTTAAAATCGTGGTCAATATAAAACATTGTTGTTAGCAGACGAGTGTGAGAAAAATGCTCGACGCTTAAAATGCAAATTGCTAATTGCAATCCACATCGCCCTATAGTCTGCCTCTTTCAACCACCGCCGCCACCGCCGCCGTACACAAAACAGCTAGAGGCACCGCCGCTAATATACAATAAAAGAGCTACCAGCCATAGCATATCATTTGACTTGCTCTCATTCCTGTCCTATGTATCTCTTGCATTTAAATCAAAGAAAGAGTCTCGAGTACCGCATCTATTTTTGGCTAGACTACACACATACACTCTCAATCATTAAGGCGCATTGTAGCACCATGATACACATGATATGGATGGCTATTGTACTATCAATGATGCACGTGTATGTATTGCTTGTGCTGGGCTGAGCTTATCGATCTGGAAAGATGTAGCTCAGTAGCATTGCTAAGCACGAGGAGGGGAGGAGAAATAGATATCTTCGATATCAAATGCAAATTGCAATAGACGATAAGATATGAAACAACTATTCAGCCGTCGTCGATCATCTTCTAAAGTTAGTACTAAAAGTAATACTACTAAAGACAGTAATAACAACAATAATGATTCGACACAAACGCCACGGTTAACATCAGAAGCACTCGAACAACTCGAAAATGACACTACATTACCCTTACCAACCTACAGTAATTCAACTTCCAACACACCTCCCTCTCTTCTCCCACCATCAACACAACCAACGTCTCTTATTGAAATATCAAAGCTACTCCAAAACAACTTACACATACGTACCATCAAACGCCGTTTCATAACATATAAACAATGCTTTTTGGGTAATGAATTAATAGATTATTTAATTGAAGAGCATATAGCATTGGATAGAGATGAGGGTATTAATATTGGTTATAAGTTGTTGAATAGTGATAGGTACTTGTTAGGGAATGGAGAGAAGGGAGGAGGTGGGCTTGGTATTGAATGTGTTTCGAATTCTATGTGTGGAGGAGGAGGAGGGAAGGGGGATGAGTTTAAGGATGGATATGTACTTTATAGATTCAAGAGTAGACAAGAGAAGAAGCAGCAGAAGAAGTAGAAGATAACAACACTTCATGGGTCGTGATATGATACTACAAGACATGCGTGGATGAGAGATAGTAGGCTCATTTGATTGCATGTTCTTCTCCCTTTCCGAAGTGGAAGTATCCTGAGCTGAGTTAGTTGGGAGGAGTTGGGGTACGATCTGGTACGCGTGATATCTGCGGTGAACACTGCGTCCATACTTATGATGGTTGGCATGGCACCATGTATGATATGTTGTTGTATATCATTTTCGTCCTCTGCAAGTTTTACCAAGGTATCCTTGGGTGTATAGCCTTGCTGCTGCTTTTGTCTATGTGGTAATACGATAAATATACTACTACTACCAAAACATAACTTGTGTATTGTACATTTGATTCTCTAAGTTTACCTTTTGTTTGTTTGTATTGCCCGTCGAACATATATCTTTATCCACTGAGGTGGACTTAAGGTAATCACACTTATCCACCCCGGAGCCGATTTGTACTAATTCTTCTCAATTAATTAACTTGCAGTGTATTATCATACTTTAATTCCAAACACACATTAATCCTACCAACACGTACCACCACTTTTTAAACCAACTTAATCCCCTCCCAACTTATTAATTAAATACCACCACTTATTAATTAAATTTCAATTCGTATTCACCTCTCTCACGTGTTTAACTTTATGTGCGGCACCACCATCTTTAACTAATTGCAAATATACGATACTTAATCCCCTCCTTACTCAATTGATATTTAATCCTCACTTAATCCCACTTAATACCATACCAATTAATTAATTCTTATATCCCCACACACCATTAATTAATTAACTTAACTGTAATCCACCTCCACCTCCACCCTCCCTTTAATATTACCAATCCAATTGATATATAATTATTCCATCTAATCTAATATCCCATACTACTACCCTCTCCATACATTAACACACCACCGTGACCTCATATTATACAATCCATCCAATAGACATATATAATATTTTATACAGAGGCCGGCTGTGTATATATATATATATTTGTATTGCAAAACTAAAAACATATACCACTCCCCACTCCCAACCCCAACACATACAATCTTATAAACTACCAATCTCTCCACCAACACCAACATTATTCTTGGGTGACGTTGATTTATTAACACTCAATCCTCCTCCCAATCCCAATCCACTACTTCCCTTCTTTCTACTACCACTCTTCTTCGTATTATTATTATCACTCTTGTTATATAAATACTTTTCACGTTGTCGTGCTCTACATTTGACACACTTTGTTGCTAATCCTTTCTCACCAAATGCTGCCCATGCTTTAAAGTTCTTACATCCCTTACACCATTTAATTTCTAATCCGGTGGCAACTACGACCCAAACATTAACATCACAAATTGTACATAGACCTTTATTTTGAGTTGGTATGTTTGCTTTTGGTAGATATGGATTTGGACGAGGCGTATTAGCCAATGAGTCTGTGTTGTGTTGTTTCATTGGTGTGCTTGTATTATTGTTGGAGATGTTGTTATTGTTATCACTTTTATCACCCAATGGCTTTGTTGAAGAAGAAGATGGAGGATGAACTGCCATTGGAATATTACTACTACTAGCAACAATTTGAGGTTGAGGAGTGCCAGGACCATGATTCGTATATCCACCCTTGGCATTACCTTTACCAACTTTCGTGCATTTACAGGCTTGACCACACATGACACAACATCTCATACCATCGGGCACGTTTGTTGGATTCTTTGTCATGTGTCCTGGAAAGTTGACTAGGCTATTAAAGTCAGGTAATTGTACGTCCTTGAACTTGTCAATGTCACCTTGAAACTTTTGTGGTATTGGGTGTTTAATTGGGATACATTTACGTGATGAGTCTCCTGCAATTCCACCTCCCATCATGTCGAGTTGATTTGGCATCAAGTGAGGTGGATACGGCGACGAGTATTGACCTGGAAAGTTGGTTGTTAATGGTGAGAAGTGATGATAACTTGGTGGTGGTAGATTATGACTCGGGGGTAGTTGATGTCGTGGAGGACCGCTGCCTCGTAAGTTACGAACACGATCGTGCTCATCCTTCGAATCTCCACCACCACCCTCGGGAGTTGGATGATCAAGCTGTTGATGAGGATAGAACATATTCGGATGATATCCATATGGTGATTGAGCACCACCAACGATGGGAGGGATTGGACTCGGTGCAAAGCTGCCACCGCCGCTACCGCTTGGCTTGAGATAATCACCCCAAGGTGATGTTGAACCATGAGCATGCTGCTGCATCTGTACGGGAATAACAGTCGTAGACTGAGCAGATACAACAGTAGAACTTGGAACTGCTGCGGGGTCGTTGACACCGTGAATGGTAGACTTTCGCATTGGTGTCTTGGGATCATTCTTGAGGATTGATTTAAGGATGCCGTCAGCTCCACCTTGGTTGTTACTATTCTCATCACCAACACTGCTATGAAATGGCAAAGGAGATGTTGACGGTGTCGTAGGTTCAACCTTTCCTTCTTCTCCACCACCACCCTCGGCAACCTTCATTGCCCTCATTGTCGGTGAGAGAATCGACAAGATACTCTTCTTCTTAGTACTACTGCTGCCATTACTGTCCATACTCGTTGCACTCTTATTCAAGACATTATCCGTCCAGAAACGCTTGGGAGAGCCAAGTGGATGGAAGTTATCACTCCGTGAGCTCTTGGTACTATCCAACAATCCAAAGCACCGGGGCGTAATCTCCAATGGTGGACTACTACCTCCTAGTGAAGTATTCCCATCCATACCCCAACTTAACTGAGGTGTGATACTCAAGTCACCACTGCTATTACCCATCATAGCCATAATTGCCGATGCCTCACTTCTACCTGTTGGAGGACCATGATGATCTGCGACATTATCACTCATCATAATTGGTAAGGGAGTAAACGTTTGATTACGCAAGTGTGCATTCAAACTACTCTCATCATCCTTCAAGGCTGATTCCATAATACTATTCATTAACATTCCTGTCGTGGGTGTTTCGGCACCTCCGATTAGATCAAGCATGGTCGGTGAATCTTCATTTAAGGATGTATTGATAACGACACGCTTCTTCTTATTCGAGGTATTACGTTTCTTGGGTGTCAGTCCCTCATCGAAGCTAACACTCTTCTCATCTGTGGACGACGACATGTTCACATCACTATTACTTGATGCATTCATTGGACTTGGATCGTTATATAGATCGGCAAACTCGGCAGAGTAACTTGCATTAATACTTAAAGTCTTGAGTATCATCTTACCCTCATCAGAGAGTGTCGAGGCGGCATCTTCATCCATACGGTGGATAGATTGTCCCTTACGTCGTTTGTTTGGTGACTCGCTTAGACGACCTAGAGCGATGTGAGGAAAGAAGCGAGTCGGATGTGTGAGTTCGTTACAAAGAATGATAAACACACGAACGACCACAGACCAATACGACAATACTCACCCAAACTACCTAAACTAAATCCACCCAAACTCAATCCAGACGTACTAACATTATCATCATCTTCACTTAAACTCAAAGACTTTGTATTCAAATCATCTCTACCCTCTTCATCAAATGATTCTTCCCTTGAACGTTTCTTAGATAATGATGCAACAGTACTCCCGACACTACTTGATACTGATAAACTTTTACTTGATTTAGAATCCATACGTCGATGTTGATTTTTATTACTTTGTATATGTTTGGGTGGTGCAAATTCTTTTTTAGTGCCTTTGACTTTCTTTCGCTTTTCAATGACTGCTTGGGCACAGTTGATATTTCCTTGTCCTTTACCTTGATGTGCTACTGGTAGTACTGTAGTAGTGCCCTGCTGTTGCCCTCCTCGAGCAGCGGCTAGTTGCTGTTGCTGAGCGTGATATGCTGCTGCATGTGGATGTTGATATCCTGGCCAATATGGATAATAGTGTTGTGGAGGTTGTTGACCTTGTCCTTGGCCTTGACCGCCTTTACCCGAGGCACCTTGACCTTGTTGTTGCTGCTGTTGATGCCATGCTGTATAATGAACATTCGAGTATGAATGAGGTGGAAGAGGAAGGTGAGAGATTGCCAACATAAAAGAGATATTAATACACTAAACAAAAACGACAATACGTACCACGAGCAGCAGCAGCTTGATGATGAGCATGCCAAGCTGCATAATGATGATAATGCTGTTGATGATGTGATTGTGGTGGATGTGCCGATGAAACTATTGGTGCCTTACTATCCTCGCCTTCCTTTTTCTTTTCATCACTTCCACCTGCTGACGACTTTGTTGAATCTCCATCCTTCTTCTTCTTCTCTCCATCTAACGATATTTTGTTAACTTGATCATTCGATTCAACATTCTCTGGTTTAATACCTCCATCCTTTGCAACACCCGAAGTACTGCCATCCTTATTCTTAACCTGCTGTTGCTGAGCCTTGTTATACGCAGCAACCTGTTGTTGATATTGTTTATAATAATCGGCATATGCCGCGGCATGTTGCTGTTGTGTCCATTGATGATGATGATGATGTGGATGATAATGTTGATGTTGTTGAGCTGTTGCTGCTGCTGCCTTGGTAGAATTATTATGACCTTGTGTACCACTGCCACCTTGTTGTTTTGTTGTACCTTGAGTTGATGCCACTGAGCCTGTCGTCGTGGCATTATTAGTAGAAGAAGTAACATGTTCAGCAGTTGGTGGACGAACTTGTCCATCACTTGTATTGTTTACATTTGGATTAACATTTTTGGATTGAATCTGCTGTGCAGCCGAGGCAGCGGTGGCCGTACCCTGTTGTTTTTGAGCTTGGGGTAATTGAGAAGCAGCGGCAGACTCCTTGACTACTACCTGCTGATTCGACTTGACCTTTTCAGCAACAACTTCCTTTGCTGTACTTCCTCCAGCCTTATCAATCCCTTCTCCACTACTGACAACTTGAACTCCTCCTCCTCCCTTTCCGACCACTGCAGCTTGTGCTACTAAAAAGAAGAATGGAGAATGGTGCGTGAGTATTACAAGACGTAAGTATATTCGCTATGTGTGCCGTATCAAGACCCCTTCTTCTATAAACACACACCCCATCAGAAAACATTTTAACTTTTCCAGCACCCATATCTACTTCTTCAATACCACCCTTACTAACTTCTACCGCACACCCAAACACCTTCCTAAATCTAAAATTGATAGGAATATATATCAAGTTTACTCTCTACCCACCATCCCCAACCCAACTCCCTCTCACCTACCACCCCACCAAACTACAATAATACAACGAGTTACACAACACACGTCAATGTTGCAACAACGACAAACCATCATCATAATAACAACACAACAATAACAAACAAAAACGTACCATTATTACCATTACTACCATTAGACATCATAGTAGTACCTGCCGTTATATTATTACCCGTTGTATTATTGCTAGTAGGGGGTAGTGCAAAGTTAGTAACCGCCACATCCAGTGAGGCCGAAGTAACCGCTTTATCCAGTGAGGCCTGGTTGGAAGGGAGGGCAGGTGCTGTAGTATTATTTGATGAGGCTGTTGTGCTGTGCTTATTATTGTTGGCCTTGTTGTTGTTGATGTCGTTGTTATTGTTGTTTTTATTATCGCTGTTGTTGGTACTGTTTGGTGCCTTCTCCTCCTTGGCAACTGCCGCCGTAGTATTAGCAGCCTTGTTAGCAACCGCCGCCGTAGTATTAGCGGCCTTGCTAGCACCAACCGTAGTATTAATAGTAGCAACCGCCGTAGAATTAGCAACAGCAGCGGCGGCGGTAGACTTCTTAGCCATGATACTATTATCACGACGTAACACTATTGATTTTTTCACTGGTGGGCTCATCTCTTCTCTTCTCTTCTCTTATCTTCTATGATGATTAAATTGGTGGATTAGATTAGGATGCTGCCGTTTGATTGATGTTGTTGTTAGCTGGGGTAGGGCGGGTGATTTTGTATTGCAATGGTAGTTGATGTATACTCTACTGCAGCGAGATGGTTTGCAATAGAGATGATGGGCACCGAGTTCGATATATGGAGAGAGCTAACTGGTAGAGTGGCCGATCACGTATGCACTACAACTAATTGAAGATCTTTGTGAGATCTTTATGTATTGTGCTGCTAGCTGGCTGCTGCTGCCGTTTGCGCTAGCAACTGAGTGACTGTTGGTTTGCAAAGCACTGCACGCACTCACGCACTGATACCAACGGATTTTACTTAACTGCAACGGCACTTTTTTCGCTATACTACATTCTTTAGCGATAAGATACCCTCTCTCTTTTACTCTTTTCTGCATACTTTTTGTAGGATGGCATCGCTAAATTATTATATGGCGATACAATAGCCAACGGTTAAGACGGTTGGTTAGGTTTTGAGACGGTGGTAGGGATCATGGATAGGTGTCTTCATTGTGAGATGGTGCCGTTTGTTATCCAAAATTTTGATGTTTATTCGAGTTGAGCGGTGGAAGGATGATTGCAATCGGTCTTTCCTCCCCTCTATAGGATTCTCTTGAATGTATATCTATAGCAACATCAAGTGTCGGCTGGGTTGATTTATCAATATATAATATGATATTAGTTTTATATTTGTAGGATACCAAACACACAAAGAAGGATACGGCGTGAGACATCTTTCGCAGTATAATAATGCAAAAAGGAAGCATTACCAATCAATATGCACTGCATATACGAAAAGGGGGGAAACCATTAAACATGTAATATAACTTGCAATGAAACACAAAAAATCCAAGATATTGTAATGATATTTGATGTGATTTGACAAAGGCAAAGGGATGGGTTATTAGTTTGTGTGTGGACAAAATATATATAAGAGACGGGAATGGGGAAATGTGGAAGGGTAACAACTGATATATTTTGATTATTGCTAGTTTTTAAGAGACGGACAATATCCCTCATTCAATTTAATCTATGGCAACACTATATAATCTACACATATATCAAATTAAGAAAGAGGGTACGGATACGAACAATTGAACAAGACGTTGGAGTTACAAAATCACGAAATGGCATATCTATTATCTACTCAAACATACATCATCATCAAATTAAGAAAGAGGGTATACGGATACGAACAAATAATAATAAGAACAAGACACAAATGTACAATTAGTACATTTTGAGAGTTCCTAGGTATGTAGCATATTCCAAATGAACCCAGCGAGAGATGGAGGATTTGCAATGCAGTCTTTCTTATCCCCACTCTCCTCTTATTAATATACTCTTGATGTGTCGGCTGAGCTTATCATTAATATAGGTATAACATGATATAGTTTTTATATTTGCAGGATACCAACACACAAAGAATCTGGATATGGCAGTGAGTTTTGAGATAGAAGGGTTTTGTATTAATACATCTACATCTCTCGTTGTTAGTATAATAATACAAAGGAGAAAAACATAAAAAGACAATATTCAATGTACTACATAGAAAAGGGGGAAATCATCGGAACATATCTTACAATCTCCACTTTAATAATGTGATAGATAGTTTATGGATTTTGGTCAAAGGGATAGAGGATTAAGGTCGATGTGTGGACAAATAAGATAGGGAAATGTGTGGAGGCACTGTGTATGTGTGTTTGGTATTTATTTTAGTTTTATTAGGGTAAGGGACAGGTGTGGGGATTGTGGGAGATGGCGTTGATAATAATAACAATATCCCTCACCAACCACACATCAATGTAGTAATCAATGGCAACCTATTACACATAGATTTACATACATCATCATCATCAAATTAAGAAAGAGGGTATGGATACAAACAATAGCAACAAGTCGTTAGAGTTACAAATCACGTATTGGCATGCCTTACATGTTACATTTGCCACACATATCAAAATCATTTAATTGAGAGAGATTGATGGATACATAACAAGCCGTGTTTAATATTAATGTCCGGCGTTAGAATAGTATTGGAATCGAGAGAGGTGCTTTACACCTCTTATATCAATCTAAGGGGATAATATATGGTCATAGTTTACCCCGTGACCCACTGAGCATAGTTGCTTAGTTTAAGTGTGGGGAGTTTGGGTCGGGTTTATAAATTTTGCATTCCCACAAGAGCATTCACCTACTTCTCCTCTTCTCCACCTCACAATCAACACAAACCAATCAATAAAATATCTAATATATATTATATAACACTCTATTAATCATGAACAATTACGTTATCGAGGAAATTAGTGAAAGTGGTTGTGCATCAAAAGCTGGTATTATTAGTGAGGATATTACTCATCGAGGAGAGGACGAATCATTAACGACCAATTACTTGTCTTCTCAACGACAACATCTACCTCCAAAGGTGAGTCATTAGTGGTGTGTTTCATTCGTGGGACTCTGAATCTTGTGCACATGATATTTATATCGTCTCATCTCAATCAACATCATATCAACATCATCATGCCATCCAAAACACAGAAGAGAAGCAAGAAGGAGGAGGCACCTCAAGAACCGACTACTGAGGAACCTGTCGTCAAGAATAAGGAGGAAGAAGAAAGTAATCCACCACCACCATTACCACCACCATTACCACCACCAAATCATGATGATGCAAACAACCTTTTATCCCTTGGTACTTCAGTATGAATGGAAGGAACTAGTAGGAAAGGCGAGTTCGTGAATAAATACCTCTCTCTTAGTTTTAGCCTGACCGGCCTCTATCTATCACTTATCACTCACTATATGTACAATAGTGATTGCACCGGGCCTAATTACTCGCACTAGTGCAGTTATCAGTGGTACTCGATTGCGAAAGGATAGAACGGTGATTGACACTAATGTGTGCAAATATGTTGCAGAGTTGAATTATTGAGAAGAGTGCACTCAACTACAGACGTTGTTGATAGTGCTTTTCATACGTTCAGCCCTAACAAAACCACATTGCAATCTCGTACCACATAACTGCACCATTGCCACGCAATTAGACCCCTTGCAATCACAACCACAACAGCACTACAACTCGTGCACGGAAAGTTGCTCGTCGATGATATTCTTAAGTTCAATAGGATACCAGAGTGCACTCGTTTCACTCGTGCACTCTACGGTATCCTATTTCACTTGAAGAAATCATCACTCGCAACTTTCCCTTTGCACTTTTTGAGCGTGCAGTTACTTGTAGTGATTCAAGGCTGTGCTGCAAACTCAATATAAAGATAGATAATAGCAGCTAACAATTCATACATTGACAGTCTACCTATTTAACCTATTTAACTTCAATTAACAAGATATTTAATCCATTGCAACACGGTAAAAAAATAATTGTCATTGGTTTTTGATTTTATTGTTTAGTGCGCCAGTTGATTTATTACACAAACGATATCAATTGATAATTAATAGTGGCTTTTACCGCCGCCATGGTGTTTGGATTTACTAGCCTTATTGGCTGGTTGCGTCAGCCACCGGTAGATGATGGAGAAGAGTCGGTACCACCACCTCAACCTCAACAATTACCGCACTACTCTCCACTACCTATGTTATTAATGCGGTTTATTGTTCCCTTGATGCTATTATGGTCGAATATTACTTGCCAGACATTGATGTGTTGATTAGTAGTGATTCATATGTGGTGGATATTACAAATGATGATGGTATGAAATATTCTGAAGCATTTAGTGATGTGTTAAATCCATTTATGGAAGGAGTGTCATTGGATGAATCAAAACATTATTTATACAAGGTTATACACTTTTTAGCGGGGTGGGCAGGTATTTATAAGTTACTTGGGTATAGTGAGTTGGATGATAAAGATGACATAGTTGGTGAGAGTATGCCACGGCCACGGCTCCTCAATCCAACTAGTTGGAATGCTGCTCTATCTCAGCAACATACTTCTGCGGAAAAGCTTGGATTTATCCATGAACAGTTTGACTCTGCCGTTGATATCATGAACGACGACAGAGGATTTGGGACTAGGGATATTGAAAATCCTTCTGATATGAGGTTTGACAACGTACAGTCCAGACCCTCATTCCCCGTGTCATCCCGTGATGTAAATGGTGAGTAGCATATGTTTATATGAGTTGAGATTACTATGTGTTTATGCATGTATATCTTACATTGTCTATCTCCTCTCTTCTAATATCCTCAGATGAACGACGACGACCAATCTCATCCAATGCACGTTCCGTTCTCCGTGAAGGATTGAGAGGTATGGCATCTGCCGAGGATATCATTGCCGGAATCTCAGGTGTATCAATTGGTGATGCGGCAAGGGATATGGGTGTGGATACAAGTATTGATGTGGTAGGGGGAATGAGTAGGGGTATGGAAAATGATGTTGAGGGTGCCGCTCCTTGGGAGTTAGCCGCTGCTACTACCGCCACAACCTCTGGCCGAAGTGCCGATGGTAAAAGCACCGCGGATGCATCTGTTACCAACGCCGGACGTACCGGTGTTACAAGTGATGATGGTGACGATGCCGTATCTACCGGACGTGCCGGTGTTGCGAATGCCGAACGTGTCGGATCCTCTAGCCGAAGTGCCGATGGTGCTAGTACCGCGGATGTATCTAATGCCGTACGTGCCGCCGCATCTAATGATAATGCCGGACGTGCCGGCCGTGAAGACGATGATATGGATTTTGGAGATAGTGGTGGTATTGTAGCCGCTGAGGATGGTGGTGTTGAGCCCGTTCTTGACACGTCTATGGATGATGCTGTACCTGCTGTTGATTCTGCCGCCGCCGATGCCGAGCCACCACTTGCCAAGCGTCGTAACTTGGTTACTTGTTATGTTGGCAATGAAGCAGGCTGGGTTTATCGGAGAATTGATGATGATGTAAAATGTAAATGTTCGACTGAAAAGATACAGGAATTAGTTAGTACGGTCGGTATCAAGAAATTCAGGGTACCCGAGGCGGCATATGTGTTGAGAAGGTCAGGTAATGACATCAATAGGGCTCTTATCAACTTGATTTACCGGAATTATATCAAGCCCAATGATGTGCAGGATATGTTAACCAATGGCAAAATCACACCGGAAGATTATCAATTCATCTCCAATCATGAAAAGGTGATTAGCAAGTTCAATGAAACAACTGAGAATGAGAAGAAGGAGAAGCGACAACTTAGCCCACAGAAGAAGAAGAATACACGAAGTAACCGAGCAAAGTTGGGCGATAGTACCACTGCCGAGGGTGTATCGGATCAACAACTATTCAAAAAGGGAGATGAGGTGTTATCATCAGCTACAGCAACATCAAAGAGGAAACGTCAAGATGGTGACGAGGGTGCCGAGAAGACCGAGGAGTCTACACCTATCAATACAAACCAAGGCACCACCCCAACTCAACATGATAATAATAGCACAGTTCTCCAAGAAACACCCAATCCAGATGATGATTCGTCGGATGACAATAGTGTACCATCTAGTAAAGTCATGGAATATTTGGCTCGGAAGAAGAAGTTACCCGCCAATGACGATGAATCAGATACTCTATCATTAGAAAGTGAAGATGAATTATCAGAACACAATCATGACATTATCAATGCGGATTCATTAAGTATCTCTTCATTCAATGAAAATGAAATTCAAGTGTTCTTTAATGAACAACTGTATGAACCTCATTTGGAATATTATGATGACCAAGGTAGAGTAGTTGATACAGGTCGATTCTTTCCCGTTTTGACATCGTTAACAATGAACACAACGAGACGACTCCGTCTGAAGAAGATCGATACAGAAACAGATTGGTTACCACCTTATGGAGGTTTGGAGGAGTATTACTTTAAGTTACCGGACGGAGAAACAATACATCACCAAGGTCAGTTTCGGATCATTGGATATTATGTCCCACGTAGTGGACAACATACTTATATGATCGAGTTAGTTGGTACAGAAAGGGATGAGTGGATTGAATATCCAGCGAAACCGTTAGATGACATCCCGTTAAACGATGAAGAAGAAGAAGAAGATGAGGAGGAGGAGGAGGAGGAGGAGAATGACGATGAGGATGAATCGCATCAACCATCACATCAACCATCATCACAAGCATCATCACAAGCGTCTTCACCTTACCAACCAACTTCTTCTCACCATTCTCCACCAACTAACCAATCACAACTTTCACCAGATCAGTCACAGCCGTCGTCAATGTCAGCTACTCATCATCAAGGAGCATCATGTAACTCTTCACAACCGCCCATTCAGTCACCGACATTCAGTCTGCCACACAATCACTCACCCCAAAACAAAGATACGGCAACATCTCCAGTAAATGATGAGGATGAGAATGGCAAAGTGTCTATGCCAAACTCAGAACGGCGACGTTCCCTATTCATTGTTCAAAATGTAAAGGATTTGGAGAGACTAAAAGAAGCAAAAAGATGGTTTCCAAACGACAAGGAAATAGCAGATGCAGTCGAAAAAAGACAAGCCGAAATTGAGGAGATGGAGAGGAATGAACTAGAGAAGAAGAAGAACAAGGCGGCTGTTGAGTTGAATCTGTTGGATACCCCAGGAAGTGGGGGTTTGATAGGAAGGGCAGGATTATCTAATATGGCTAGGCCAGACAGTGGCAGTGATGAATGGAAGGAGATACGAGTAGCCGTCATTGAAAAGTTGAACGATATGGATCTACCTACGGTAGATGAGAATGCTCTTCTAGAACTTCGAGATGCCACCAACATCAGTTATGTCACGTGTGGATTGATGGCCTCCCTTCTGTATAAGATTGCTAAGAAAGTATATCCAGATAATGTGGACCTTGGTATTGAATTGGTAGTGAGACTACTCGAAGATGGCAATAATCCCATGTGTATCTTTGAACCTCATCTATTGGCATGGAAACTATATGCCGAGGCAACTGATTTGGAAAGTCCGTTAGATATCCCAAGTGCCGATGACTGTATCAAGAAACGAGTTGAATTTGAGACGAATCACACCTATACTAAAGCCACCAAGGTACCAAAACCAAGCAATCAAAAGACTCCACCAAGTGATAATGTTGATGAAATTAATAAGTGGGTTAATGATGATTTATTTGGCAAATTAGTACGTGATGAAGAAGGCAAATTAGTACGTGACGAATTAGGATTATCACCTGGTGAGGTATGGTTATCTGTCCCATCCGAAGTATTTGGTAAATCTCAACAAGACGTAGAAAAGAAGAAGAAGAATTTCATCAATGGCAAGACATCAAAAGCAAGCATTGTGGTAGTATCTACATACGGCAAGAGTCTCATTATTGTACCAACTGCAAGTGATCACTATAAGGTATACACCCACAAACCATCACCTAAAAGGTTGCCATACATTGTTAAAGAGATAGAAAACAAACAATTACCCGTCCATGATCTAGTATACAAAGCAGCAGCAGCATCAACAACAACATTCAGTTACGTACCACAAAAGAATGAAGGCGAAACTATTGATCATACTTCTCACAAACCGAAATACAACGTACTCCCTGCTTTGTTTCCGGCACCACCATCATATCAAAATATGAACCAAAAGATTACAACTAGGAAACTTCCTGAAGGTGTCTATGACTATGAAACTGAAACCCAAAACCGTTATGCTGCAGACATATCGTTTAAAAAGAAAAAGTTCCGGGTATTTTATTACTTCAGTAATCACAGAACGAAAGAAGAGGCGAAACTATTAGCCATAGCTGAGCGGAGATTGATGGAGATATGGCGTTACTTCGAAGTAGAACGTGAGCTAGAAGGGAGGTTTAGGCACATGACGAGATCTGGAGACAATACCGTGAATAATGCACCTGCCGAGGAGATGGAGGAAGATACGGGTAATGGAGGTGGGGAAGATGACAAAAGTGAGGGATCTGAGATTGAGCATAAAAAAAGGGATTAAAACTAGAATCTTGTTCACAACTGGAGGCGGAGCTCCTCAAGTTCCTCAATTCAATCCTGGATTGGGCTTGGGTTATGCTGCCTTTGGAGGTGGAGGTATGCCGCATGGCTTACCTGGACAAATGGCATATCCTCCCAATCATCCTTCCTTTAATCATCATTTGTATGGTTCGTATCCTCCTCCTCCGGGATTGTATTATCATCAAGGTGGGAATGGAGGAGGTCAAGTTGGTGGAGGAGCTCATCATCATCCCATGTATCATCCTCAAATGCCACCTCATCACGGTGCACCGATGTATGGTGGTCAAGCTTTACTCCAAACTGTCGTGTCTACTGATTCTCAAACAGATGTGAATAACAATACCAATCAAGTGGCTCCTTCTGCTGTGGCAAGTGCTGCAGCGACTGTACCTGTAGAAGCCAAGAAATGGGCAAGGTGGAGTGACCAAGAGGATCAAATGTTACGTTCGGCAGTTGAGCGAAGTGGTGATAATAACTGGGATTACATTTCGAAGCATGTCTTTGGTGGTTCACGTTCTGATAAGCAATGTAAGAATCGTTGGAAGAAGGTATGTCTTTTGTGTCGTGTCTTTTGTGTTGTATGGGTTGTAAAGAAGTGATCATATGATGTGCACACATGATATGAAGTTCATCTCTGTATGAACATATGATACGCACATATATCGCTCATGTCTTGTTTACTCTCCTTTCCTTTCTTCTTCTAATAGTCATTACAACCCGGCTTGGTGAAGGGACACTGGACTAAGGAAGAGGATGATCGAATCGTGGCCTTTGCTTCGAGTGGTAACGAGGATGAAAAGGGTAACAAGAAGTGGTCAGAATTGAGACTTCCCGGTCGTGTTGGTGAACAAGTCAAGGCTAGGTGGGAGAATATTCTTGACCCTAGCATCAAGAAGGGAGCTTGGACTGAGGATGAGATGGCGATACTTCGTTCTGCTCAGAAGGAGCTTGGTAACAAGGTGAGTGTGTTGTTTTCATGTCTACTACAGCTCCCTTTCAGTATTCGTATCTCTCTAATGATAAATACCACATTCATTCAATACAATTAAAATGCAGTGGGCAGAGATTGCAAAGCGTATTGTTGGCAGGAATGAGAGCTCGGTCAAGAATCGTTGGTATAATGTCAGAACATCCAAGAAGAAGGCTGAACAGAAGAAGAAGAAGAAGACAAAGAAGCGTCAGCTTGAAGAGGCACTTGAGGTGGAGCATGAAGAAGAACTACTCGATTCAAAGGTTCCTGCCTTGTCACCTGTGAAGAAGAAGGGAGAGGTATCAAATGTATCTGATGTCTAAACAGTTTGTATCTGGGGGGAGTTTGTATGAGCAGTAGCAGTGGGGGATAGTATAGGTGTACATGAATAAGACTTCGTTATTCTGGGGGGAGTTTGTATGAGCAGTAGCGGTGGGGGATAGTTAGATGTGTACTATATGAATAAAACTTTGTTATTGACACATGTCCCATTCTAATACAGTCATTCTTCCCTAGCTTCGGTCTTCTTCTCTTATACTCTATGTTGACACTATAATTAGTAGCATTAGATTTGACTTTACAGCTCTTCTTATTATTATTTAACGAGTAAACATCGAATTACAACTCCTCAACTTCTTCTCCCTTATCTTCCCTAAAACTTGTGTCTATAATATAACCCCCAACAAACAAACACGTGTATCCTTCCCCAAAATATAAAACGGATGTAGTATAATCAAACATCTATGAACATCACATCATCTCATCATGCCATGTATGCCATGACAATACTAGCACCCAACGCAATACTACTAAATCCACTCAACATCATCAATCTACCTCCACTTGATGCCGTCTTCTCCTCCTCTCCACTATCACTATGTACAACGCCATTTGCTAAATTCGTAGCACGATAATGACTCATCTCAACATCATACGCTCGTCCACTTTGGAACCACGTACCACCCGCGGCTAATTCCTCAAGAGTCGAGATGGGTGTCGATGTTGGTGTCCACGTTGGCCATCCAGATGATGGTGGAGATGATACCGGTTGGGCAGTAATGGGTATTAAGTCACCAATACGTTCGGGTGGTGACGATTCGTTGTCGTCGTTGGGAGTGGTGGTGGCAGCTGGTGTGTCCGATACTGATTCGACGACGGAACTTGCACTGTAAGTAGTATCGTCGGGCGTTTGAGTATCATCCAAATCATCACCACATTCCTTACCGGCCTTACCACAAGGCGTGGGTGCTACAGTTGGTTCTCCCTTATCCATATTACAATCTTTACCAGCCTTGCCAGGTGGACAATGATTGTTATCTGACGTTGGACTACTCCACCAATCATCACCCATAATCATCTCTTCATCACCCGATCCACCCCAAGCACTATCATGTGAGGCTGAACCGCCCCACCACATCATTGACTCACCCTTGCCGCTCTTGTGATCTTTAGCAGCTTTTACTGCCTTACCACTCTTGGGCCACATATGATGATGTGCCATCCATTGTTGACTAGTATGTTTCGGTGGACTTGGTTTCTGCCATGAATCATAACTTGCCTTGGTATTCTTGGACGTCTTGCTACCAGCTGATGCCCACCATCCACCGACTGTTTGAGGTGGTGATGAATGCCATGAACTACCACTAACTGATGTTCGCTCTTCCTTATTAGGAGGAGGAGGCATGAGTACTGTATCAATCGAATGAACAATACCATTACATGCCATAACATCAAATGGTGTTACAACATTAACTTCATCATTGAGCTTGATACCCTCGTCATCAACAGTCACTTGAATTGTAGCCCCGTCATCATTAAGTGTGGGAACATCACTTGTTACAAGATCGGAACTTAATACATTACCCTCCACCAAATGATACTTGAGTATAGAAATCAAATCTTCCTTTGATAAGTTATCAATGGTACCTTGAGGTAACTTGGCAAATGCTTCATCTGTCGGTGCAAAGACAGTTAATGAAGCGTCCTCGTTGGTAAGAGCGTCAACTAACTCGGCAGATATTACCGCCTCGACTAGACTTGTAAAGATACCCGCCTCGATGGCAATATCGGCAATTGTCTTGGCATCGGGTAATGAGCAGGAATTGGTGCTTGATGATGTGGTATTGTTGTCATGAAAGAAGGCATCATCACCCCACCAATCTTCATCATCTTCTTCGTCGTTGGGAGGAGTTGGATGAGATTCTGTTTAATGTGTCGAGATGTGAGTTAGGAGAAGAGGAGCGTTAGACAAAACTTTTAAGCATATCATGTGCACAAAACGAAAAGTACATATCATATGCACACATCATATGCACAAAAAACAAAAACCAATCAATAACTTACCATCCGAACTCATCCACCAACCTCCACTTCCTCCTTCATTCCAAATATGCATACTCTTGGCACTCTTACTTTTACTACTCTTGTGATGTTTCGTTGCCTTGCCACCCCATAACCCTTCTTCCCAAGACGGTGGTGGTGGTGACCACCAACTTTCCTTGTTGGACTTTGCCGAACTACCCCAACCTTCTTCGTGTGGCATTGGATGAGGAGGAGGTGACCACCATGATGATTCAGTAGTAGTTAAGCCAGATTTACCAGACTTGCCTGATTCCGAATGCCATTCACTACCCCAAGATACTGGCGGTGGATGTTGTTCCCAAGATACTGGTGGCGGTTTAGGATGTGGACCGGTATGTACACCACTCTTGCCAGACTTACCGGATGGTTCTACTGACCATTGCGGAGGATGTTGTGCTGTTATTGTATAGTGACGAATAATGAGATGTGGGAGGGTCGTGAGTTGAGAGAGAGTTGAGTAGAGAGGAGATTGTGTGAGATAAGTTTGTGGGATATGCATTTGTAAAACTTTATACAACACAACACAACAATAAGACATAATATCCCCCGCATATCTTCTCCTCATCTAAACTTCATTCTATTCTCCCTTAACCACCCATATAGCTTATCCCTCATATCTCACACCCTTTCTATATAGAAAGTAGCTCTTCCAAGATAAGACGAGATATACTCTCCAAACCTACCGCTATACATTACGCCCCTCTTATAAACAGTACAAAACAAACTCGTCCCCCAAAATAACACACACTAACAACACTACACACAACACAAAACACATAACTAACGTACCATTCCACTGAGGAGGAGGCGGAGGCGGTGGTTGATCTCCCCATGCCATACCAGGCCACTCACCGTGAATTTGAGGTGGTGGATTGCCCCACAACGGCGGTGGCGGCGGGGGAGGCTGTCCCCATAACGGTGGGTTAAGATATGGCAATTCAAGTTGTGAAGTAGAGACATCATCTGCAGAGAGGTCTGATGAAAGGGCGGCCTTGCCATTTTTAGAGTATAATTTCCTCTCTTTCTTATTGTTGTAATTTTTATTGTAATTGTTTTTATTATTGTTATTGTTTGATGATGATTGTTGTTGTAGTTTTCTATCATTATCATTATTGTTATTATTAAACAACTTCTTTTTATTATTACCCTCCGTCTGTTGCTCAACAATTGCCTTATTATTTTGGCTTGTCATTGTTGCGCTGGCGTTACTCGTCGTCGTCGTCGTAGCCAGTAGAGCCGCTAGCGTTATTAATTTTGTGTTACCACCCATTATATAATAATAAATTTTTATTGCAATAATATGTTTTTGTAGTTTGATATAACAAGTCAGACTTTGTATATATCAATATCGGTATAGTCAACACACACAAGATTTTTTTTTTATATATACTCGCTCTTCTCCCTCGACCTGCTATATTTATCAAGTTGCTCCTGAATAGATTGCCGACTCCTTTGCTATTTGTTAATAATATGCAGAGTATTACTCAATGTTGCTCTCTATGTTGTAGAGGCGCTAAGCCTACGACCGACGCCTACTCACATCACATGGCACTGAAATTTTTATTAGGAGAAAGAAGTCATTTTTTGAGATGGTACGTTTACTCGCCCAAAATATGATGTCAGATTTGCTTTTGGGTCAATTTCTCTTCGCCACTACATAAGCTAAGAGAGAAACCACCACAATAATTATATCGTATACACCGTATATTAACTGCAATAAGATAGATGGCATTTTAGTTAGGATACCCACCCACACAATCAAGAAAAAGTGATGTCTGTGGATTTATTGTGCCGTGTGCCACTGGCCACTTCTCTCTCGTAGTATGAGCTAGTTATATGATTTCCAGTATTATTATTACTATGATAAAGTTTATCATCGGTGTTGTCAATGTTGGAGACAGCGATATATATGTGCCTACATAGCCTAACATCACTCGTCACAATTCTAACAAAAACATCAATAGTTCTCGATCGCCGATCTTCTATTAAGTTAATATGATATGTGGATCTAAACGATATATACACTCGACGGAGTAGTAGGATTGTATTTATATGGCAAAGAATAAGTACGATGTTATAACGATAGCAACTAATGAACTACGATACTTACGTTATATTTTATAGAAAGAGACAGACATCGATATCTATCGAATATCTATTATCAACGTCAACAATTAGATTTATATCTTCGAGCGGTATATATATAATGTATCTCCACACTAAACTCTTCCTACTTCCAAATACAATTATATCATGCGTAAAAAGAGTATAGACAATCATCATATCATGTGATATATCCGTGACTATCATAGACTATATCTATCAATATCAAAAAAGAGGATCCCAACAACAAAGACCGTCGGAAGATGATGACTTTAATGATTTATGCAAAGATGTACGTGAGCAGATATCTTGACGCTCAATGACAGTGTCGTCATTATGATATATGTTATGTTTTTCACACAGTTATGTGTACTCTTGGGCATACACTAAACGTCCCGGAGTCGATGACGGCATAGATC
>Ga0214477_100409_pt1 | contig 29914 bp, 17 predicted proteins | sample M1_20Mar14CPVII9_FD_165058 | JGI IMG/M metagenome (GOLD analysis project Ga0214477, IMG submission 165058) | Marine eukaryotic communities from Monterey Bay, California, United States - M1_20Mar14CPVII9sort6BwellC16 | ecosystem: Environmental > Aquatic > Marine > Unclassified | place: USA... | reverse complement strand
GGACAGAGTAGTGGTAAATCAAGTGTATTAGAAAGTGTCGTTGGTAGATCATTTCTGCCACGAGGTACAGGTATTGTCACACGAAGACCATTGGTATTGCAATTGTTTAATACCGCACCACAGGATGATAATGATGATGTCAATAATAATGAAGATAGTGATACAAAGGCTGATCATAGTGAACGTAGATCACAACGATCCAAAGAGCAACAGTCAGATACTACAAAAGATGAATGGGGTGAATTCTTACATCAACCAGGTAAACGATATTATGACTTTACACAAATACGCGATGAGATATCACGTGATACAAACCGCTTAGCCGGATTACATTCCAAGGGTGTATCACCAACACCAATTCATTTAAAAATCTATTCACCCAATGTGTTATCACTAACAATGGTAGACTTGCCTGGATTAACAAAGGTAGCAGTGAAGGATCAGCCTGAAGATATTGAAGAACAGATATATCAAATGAATTGCCAATATGGTAGTAATCCTAATGCTATCTTGTTAGCTGTTACTTCCGCCAATACAGATTTGGCTAGTTCGGATGCATTAAAGTTAGCTCGAGAATTGGATCCTCGTGGTGAACGAACTATTGGAGTATTAACCAAATTAGATTTAATGGATCCAGGAACTGATGCGTCCGAGATATTACATAATAAGGTAATACCATTACGTCGTGGATATATTGCAGTTGTAAATCGCGGCCAGCGTGATATAGATGCTGATTTGAGTATACGTATTGGTTTGAGGAATGAAGAACGTTTCTTCCGTACACACCCGACATATTCACGAGATCGTGGTATATTAGGAAAGTGTGGAACGATGAATCTGGCACGTAATCTGAATGGTATTCTCATTCATCATATTCGGGATTGTTTACCAGAGCTCAAGATACGTATTGCCAATATGATGGGCGATGTTCAGAGCGAATTGAATGCACTAGGTATGCCAGAGGGTGGTAGTGGTGATGAGAAGAGTGTTATGGGTGGTAAACTGTTGGGATTGCTTTCCAAGTTCTCTGCCAACTTTGCTGCTATGATTGATGGACGAGCTAGTAATACTAATCAGCATCATGATTCAAACTTTCCCTCGGCTAGTGGAGGTGGTGGAGGAGGCCTAATGGGTAACGGTGGGGGTGGAGGTTATGGTTGTAGTACTCCAACAATGGGCGGTATCAATATGGGTATGGGCAGTATGAATATCGGCACGCCGTATAGTGCCTCTGCAAATGTCACCTCGGCGATTGGTACGAATGCTGATGAACTCTATGGAGGAGCGCGTATCTCGTTCATCTTCCATCAAGTCTTTGGCAGATCACTCAATTCTGTTAATGCATTCGATGGCTTGAGTGAGGATGAGATTCGTACCACAATTGGCAACGCTAATGGTACAAGACCAGCCTTATTTGTGCCTGAGATTAGTTTTGACATACTAGTCAGACGTCAGATTCGTCGATTGGAACAGCCAGGAGTACAATGTGTGGACTTGGTATACGATGAGTTGCAACGTATCGCGGCACAGTCGGAACCTACTGAGCTAACTCGATACCCTAACCTTCGTGATCGTATGATGGATGTTGTGTCTTCACTTTTGAAGAAAAGTGTTGGTCCTACACAAATGTGGGTCAGCAATTTGGTGAGAATTGAGCTATCTTACATCAACACCAACCATCCTGACTTCATCGGTGGTAGCCGAGCCGTTGCAAGATTGATGGAAAAGATGGCACAAGAAAAAGAGGCTGCTGCTCGTCAGGCCGCTGCGGCAGCTGCTGCTCCGCCGGTAGTGAATGAACAGTCCAAGAATCATATGACTCCAGTCAAGGAACGTCCCAATAGTGCAGAGGTGGGGGCTACACCCTTGTCGTCCTCATCTCTCGAGAAGTATATGGACACATCCTCTGGTCATGGTGCACCTCCACAACACGTTGTTGTTGATCGAAGTAATGGTGCTTCTGCTACGAACAATAACAGCGACAATGGTGGTATTATGAACTTCATCTTCCGTAATAACAACTCGAACAATTCAGTTGGTGGAGGAGTTAAACGATCAGATTCGTGGAACAATCGTGGTATGCCAAACACCATGCGGTCAAACAACTCTCACTATAGCACTGCAGGCAGTGTTGGTGGCCCTCCTACGATTGTTCAACTACCTCAAGTTCCTGATACGATGCGTCAGACTGATGCTCCTCCATCAGACCGAGAACGTGTTGAAACTGAGATTATCAAATCACTAATCGACTCATACTTCTCCATCGTGCGCAAGAATTATATTGATATGGTACCAAAGACTATCATGTACTTCTTGGTGAACCATGTCAAGGATGAGTTGCAAAATGAGTTGGTAAGTGAATTATATCGAGAGGCAGAGGTGGAGTTCCTAATGAAGGAGGCAGAAGATATTGCATTGAGGAGAAAAACTTGTATGGAAATGAGAGATCTGTTAGAAAAGGCTTTGGAGATTGTAAATGAAGTACGAGATTTTAACAGCTTTGCAAAGTAAAGGATGCAAGTGTTGATGGGGCGAGTATATTTTATCACCATTTAAGCTCACAAATATGGGTGAATGTATACTTAGGTAGCCCCACTTTGTCTAAAGTTGTGTATTGAATTAGTTGATCTATCTGTATCCTATTTGATGTGCTTATCAATCTTACAACCTTTCGACCAGTCTTCAACGAAGGTAAGAAGATTATAACTCTATCATAGTGCCATTGATTGTCGACATAATCTCAATCTATCTAAAACTTATTATCATGGAACGCCTGAGTGAGAGTTATCCAGATAACTTACACGAGCACCTAAAAGATTAGGATACAAATTATGAAGTAAAAGAGAAGTTCTTATTTGCAACACATGACGTATAAATTATAAACATTAGTCAACTAAGTATCATCCCTACGGCAACTTATGTATACCGATCGGAAACGAGAAACAAACGATGCATAGTACCACTGATGATCCAATCAACAATTATCGATCCTATGTAACCACTCAGCTGACTTAACCTAACATTTTCTCCAGACTACTTGACTTTCCACAGCTCTCCCTCTAAACCATACAATAAGAATGGTAGCCAAATTTAGCCATTAGTGCGCACACCCAACCTGTCACCTCTTCTTTACCAATATCTCCTTGCTCCTCAACGGCATCTGCGGCAGAAATCAAAGGATCTGGAGCAGAAGTAGGCGAGTATGTAGGGTACCACTCGGTGGGTGCAGGTGTATCGACGACAGTTGACGCCATTGACATGGATGCATCTTGCAATACACGTTGTTTCATATTACTATTCTTGCCGGTGGTAGTACGGCCGAATACATTGTGCTTTTGAGCGACGGCGTTTGATCCACGAAGACGTCTTGGAGCTTTTGCTACTTGTGCCGAGGAGGAGGCGATGATGGCTAATGCGACGATGGGTGTTGATTTAATCATGTTGTTATTGTTTGATTGTTACTTGTTGATAGTGGTGGCAAAGTATAAATACAATATTTGGTGTTGGGGATGTGAATTGCAATTTATGAGCAGAGTATGGTCGATCTAATCACTGTGTGCCATAGTGGTGTGCCTTGGTGTGAAGTTTGAATATATTATAGTACTCATTGCAAACTTCATGCCGGCGGCAAAGTCTGACCAGTAAGAAAACGGTATCCTAGAATGGTATCCTTTTGGTATCCTACCTCGACTACTAGACTGAGCGACAAGAGGAGTGAGGAGGGGCAATCGCTTGAACGAGCGAGCAGGTTACTTGAAGAGCTCAGGCCATCTGTCGACTAGTTGCAGTGAAGAAGTCAGCTAGCTTATGGTTGAATAACTTCCTATATATTTAGAGAGTAGAGACTACAATGCTTGAAGTCCAAATAGAATTCATGTAGCTCAAAGTTTACTATCACGAATCTACATAACCCCAAAGAAGAAATGAATCTGACTCTCCAAACTATGATACCAACTTGCTACTTTTCACTGCTATTGTCCTCCGGTACCTTCTTCTTATTAGCAGCGTTTACCTTCTGACGGTACCGTTTATCAGACTGGGTATGTTTGGTGCCACCTCCATCTTCTTTTCCTCCTGCACCATTGCCCGTTTTATTGGCTTTGCCTCCTCTATGCCTTTGTTTCTTACTTCGGTTCTTCTTTTCCCCTTGCTTATCATCCTTTTGTTTGATCAGCTTCTCCATTTGCTGTTGCTTAAACTCCTCGGTTATTGCTGGTTTAACATGTGTCTGTGGTTGAGTGCCATTTGTATTCATATTAGCAGGATTGTTGCTTTGTTGACCTGTTTGTGATCGAGGATTGTTGTGGCCACGACCAGGCTTGTTATTCTTGTTGTATTGATTCTGCTTCCCATTTCTGTTATGTCTGCCTCCGCCATTATTGCTCCTATTGATGCTATTATGCTGTCGGCTGTTACCATTGTGGTTGTTATTCTGCCGTTGCGGAGGTGCATGTGAATTGTTTCTGTTTATATTCTTCTGATTGTTTCGCCGCTGCTGTGGTGCATTAGTATGTTTCGGTGCATGATGCTGAGGAGGTTGACCGAACAACTTGCCGAGTACAATAGAAGCATGTTCATTATCCAAAGGCATCTGAATCAATTTACCCAGCTCTTTTGTTGCGTGTATTAGCTGTTTACTAATCTTTGCCTGGCCATCTTCTTTCGCATGTGATCCCAAGTCATGAGGACAGTGGCTTGAACAAATTTCAAATGGATCTTCGACACTCAACTTCCCAAGCTTGGCAGCGAGACATGTCTTTTGTAGAGTAATCTTGCCTAGTCGAATGGAAGCCGCTGTCACTGTAGATGGAAATATGTTTGTATAAAAGTTGAAGAATCCATACAATAGCATCGTCAGGTTACTATCATTGGCTCCAGGAGATGGTTGCCATAACCCCTTCTTCTCAACCATATCCTTACTGAGGTAGAACGTATCTAAACCGTTGATCGAGTTCCATCGATCACTCATGTCAACTTCATCATGTTCTTCAATCATTGTTGGGCACTGCAAGGCGGGTAGCATGCCAATACATTGTAGATAGAACAGCACCAAGTTGTTCCAAGTATATGACGAGAGCGTTCCATCAGCTGCACTTGCTAAATTATTCGTTTTGGCAAATGATTTGACTGATAACATCATTATCCTCACACGATTATCAAACAAGCTATACTCTCTAAGCAGTGATGAATTGACAACTGCAATATCATTCAGAAAACACAAGTCAAATTGAATATGCCCGTCTTCTGTGTATGGATTTTGCATGTAAGCACTGCCTTTCACCACTGGCACTCTGGCCCTTGTGATTGCAAATAAGTCAAAGAATTCCACCTGTCTATAATACTGTAGAGAGTCTCGAACTCTAAAGATGATTCTCTTAGACTGTTTCTGATACTGATCTCCTGAACAACGCCCATTATCAAACTGTTGTTTCAGTGTATTCAATTCTGGAATGAATATGGACACATCAACATCATGACTTCCTTCTAATGCAAGCCCAGACAAACAGCTGCCATAGACTGTCAAATTAACTCCATTGAATCTCTTGGACAAAGCCCTATGAAGATGGTCTTGAAGTTTCTCAATACTTTTCTGTAGCATGTATTGCTTCTCATCATGTTCATTCTCAAACCTATTGATTAATGCAATATGTATTTTCTCTGAAGTTTCTAGATTGATATCATCTGTAACTTCAAAGCATCTCCCTGCTACTTGTTCATGAGACATTGAATAAATTTCACGATTGAATAATGATAACACATACTCCTTTGCACTCATAATCTCTTTCTTTCCAGCAAGTTGCACTAAAGCCTGATATTCCCGATTAATCTCTCTTTTAGATCCTTCCGATATACATGAATATACATTATTAGAGAATAGGTAAAAGCTATTAGCCTTGCCTTTCTTTTGTAACGATGGACCATTCATTTTGAGATCATAATTCGTCTTCTCGGGATGATCTAACATTGGACGTAATATAGCAATTAATACCCGTAAACTATTCAATACTGCAGCTGTTTGTAATTCCAATGGGACACTGTCCTCATCATTATTATCTTTGACGTCATCTAATACCCCATTATCTTCAGTGTGCTCTTCTTCCACAGACAACTCTGAACTTTGTTGTTGTTGAAATTCCTTTTCATTCCTCAATCTTCTCTGTTCTTCTAACCTCGCAGCATTGTTACGCTGAGACCTCTTCTTCTTGCTTAATCCTTTGCCTTGATTTCGATTAGAAACACCTTCTTTGTTTGTTCCCATACGACGAATATCAGCAATAAGTCGAATGATACATTTAGGTAGTTCAGTACTATGTGGTAATCGCCTCAGTGTATCTACTTCAGTGGTGTCTTGTATTTCTTGTAGTATAATATCAGATGTACCATCAAGTTTTAGTACATTCAAGAGCCACTGACAACTTGGAGTTATGTGTACATTATCATTATCTACATTGTTTTTCTCAGCTAATATTATCCATCCATCATCATTGATAGTAAGGCTGTTTATATGCAAGTCAGGACATGCCATGATATTCATATAAAGTATGAAACTATCGACTCAAGTCCTTCAGCCAAATACAAGAGTGGATTATATTATTAGTGCTTGACCCCTTAGCTCAGTGCCTCAGAGCGCTCCACTCTAGTGCGGCACACTTGATTGATTGATGAATCTAAGTACGATCATGTGTTTGTCATTTATTTTTGGGGTGACGGAAATTTCTTCTTCAGGCATTAATAGAGAGATATAGAGTAATCCAATCAAACACATGCGACGACACCAATTTGATGTATTGGTAACTCAAAATATACTGGTATTCTCTGTGTAAAAGTCTAGATCAGTACCAATTTTTCAATTGGTGCTGACCGATGACCGTAGACAAAAAATTTGAGCAATCACTTATGTTGACGATGTGTAATGAGGACTTCGTTTGCCCTCTGCGTAGTCACTAGTGATAGTGTGAAAATGTAGTATCACTCATCAACATTATATTGCAAAATGAAGCGACATATCGTCTTCCTCTGTTGTTATCTTGTCGAATTAACAAGTTCATTTTCAGCTTCATCAGCTGCCAAACTATCACCGCCGCCATCACATACTAAAGATATCATTCAACTACATCCCGACACTGCTAATGATGTGTTATATAATCTACTTAGTACCAAAGATGATAGTACTATAATACTTCAAGGATTAGTAACCAAGAGAAGGGCTATCGGGAAGTCTCTAGTCTTTTTGGATATTATTCCAATGAATATACCTGATAAATCATATGATAAAGGAAAGAAGACCAACAAAAATACTAGATATGATGAGATAGAGACGATTACTCCAGTTCAAGCAATACTAAAGAGAGATTGTTGGAACAAACTTGACGACAACACAGATAATACAAATACAAGTAGTACGTATAATATATACCACAAGATAATACAGCCAGGAGTTCATGTACAACTACTTGGCGAGGCAGGACCAAGTAGAAATGCGCAAGAAGCCATCTTATTCTTACACGCAGGCAGCATAACATTAGTTAATGACAATCCACAGCATGTAAGAAATATATTGCGATATGCAGCAGCTTATAATACAAAAGAAGAGTCTGAGACTCTAGATATAGATGAAGTTGTCAATGCATTGCCATGGATCACTAAAGAAGAGCTAATAAGATTGATTGGTCGAGACGATTCAACAACAAACCATAGTAGCTTTTATGTTATGGCATTAGACATTCTAAACAGATCTCCACGAAACTATCTATACAACCCATCTAAGTTGATGGGATCGACAAACTCTCAAAAGGTAAAGCTTCTACCACCTTCTCCGCCTGAATACATTAAAGTGCCTAGTAGTATTGTAAACGATGATAATGTTGTCAATGAAAGTCAAGAGGTTACAACCATTTCAATTGTTCTTCAGCAACAGAATCAAATAGGGAGTGATGATGATCAGTATACACAATTTACCATCACTGGTTGGGTACAGAATAGGAGAAGGTATCAAGGAGCCATCTCTATCTTGGAGTTAGTTGATGAGTTTTCCTCTCTGGCCGCCTCCTCAAATGACGAAGGTGATGATGATATACAAGGTTCCAAGCTTAAAGACTTATGGAAAGATAGGATATACGCCGTGCTTCATCCAGATGCACTTAACAGCAACGATAATACTGACACTACAACTAGCGGTATTGACTTATCAGAGAGGTATGGTAATATATTGTGTTCTGGAGCACGAGTGCTACTTCAAGGATACATGTCAACATCACCTTCTACTAAAGGTGCTCCAACGTTTTGGGTAACGAGTTGTACATTGCTCCGCTCGAGTTGGAGACTGAATACTGTTAGATATGTCTTAGATTTGTTACATGAAGGAAAGCTTGATGTTGAAGAAGCGTCCAGTGCACTAGAACTCCAGTACTCTCAGGGAGAAAACGTTTCAATGGGGACTACATCAGCTACAGAACGACAATGGTTAGCCGCTGAACTAACACAGTCCTTACAAGGAGACAATTCTAGAATTGGGAAGATTACTAATGAAATGAAGAATTCCTTGAAAACATTTGCATATGCTCGTGAATCATATCCAACTGAACAGATTAGCAACAAACCTGAAATCGCTGTAAGTACAGGCCCACGTACAAACTTAGAAGGGTCTAGATGGGAGCGTGCTAAGAGACCTCAGCTACAACTAATGATGGAGCAAATTGCTAATGTCCTCCGCTCACATCCAGAGTATGGCCAAAGGGTTCTGAAGGTTGTAGATATAGGGGGAGGGAGGGGCTTGCTCAGCAACTTCTTAGCTGAGACATTCGGTAACTCTGTGGTTGACGTGAAGGTGATTGATATCTCAAAGTCGGCAACTAATAACGGGCAGATGAGGGCAAGACGACAAGGGATAACGAATATCAAGTTTGAAGCAAGAGATGCTACAACTCTCCCTTTTGATGATGTAGATATTGTTGTCGCATTACATGCATGTGGAGTTTTAAGTGATGTTGCACTTGGGCATGCTACTTGCCAAGGTGCTGGGTTTGTCATCTGCCCCTGCTGTTTCAAGTCGAATCCTCATCTTAAAGTATCAATACCAACAGAGGAGCCAAGTGCTACTAAACTAGTCACTGCAGAGGAATTCCTTGGTGTTGATCCTTCTGAATATGAACATCTGAAGCATCTCGCTGGAAAGTCTTAGTTTTATCTTATGAATTCATGTGATCAATATGAAGTCTCGATTATTTGGCTACTTCGCATGACCTTAATTTACCTTTATTTTATTGCCTTTGCAACCCCTGCATAAGCTAACATAAGTTACTATCTCTCTCTCTTCTCATCCATAAACTGTGAAACGCGCATCTTCCAGAACTACAAGGAGATATTAACATTGCAAGTAAGGCAATGCATACTATATGTGGCCTGAGAGCATTGGCTGTAAGTAGACGATCGGCTGTGAATTTAGACGTTTCAATTCTCAAGTTTCCAGTGGGGTTCTCGACACGCAATCTCTGTCTGGTTGGTAAATTCAGTAAAGATAATAGATGAGATGAAAAGAATTATATCTGATGATAAATTCTGTCCACAATTAGGACAATGACCAATATGCATATAAGTTTGCTTAGAAACAGGCTTTTAAGTTAGAAAAAAGAAGGTACCACTCCTTCCTTGTCATATATGTTTATGACAAATATCGCATATGTATTATACAATACTCTGACAAGTAATACTACTGGCACAATAAGTAACAACGCCAATCAATTGCTATCCCCCATTTCATTTTATTTAATAATTGCAATTCAATTCACTATTGCAGCAACTAATACCTCATCTAAAACATTTCAGATTAATACCAATATTGCGCCTGAATTATAATTTCAGCAATCCCCAACTAATTTGTTAACAATCCCCACCCCAATATGACATAGTTTTAGTTTTACCCATCACTATCATTATTATTAACATTATTCTTTGTTTATTTGTCCCAGGGGAACTTGAATCCTGCGGATTTCTTTGCTTCAGGCTTCTTTGGCGCCTCCTTCTTCTTTCCATTACCAGGTAGACGTTTGTTTTTATCCTTGGGGTCTTCAATCCACATGGCATCATCCTCGTCATCTCTAATTGTAATGCGATTTCCCTTACCTTCGAGGAAGCCACCCATATAAAGTGCTGATGTTTTTGATACCACAGTTCTTGGTGCCGCTGTGAAGGCACTTGTGGCAGTGATAGATAGGGCAACGAGGGCAAGAGTGGACTTCATGATTTAACTAATATAATATAATAATTCAATAAACTAATCCTATGTACTGACTGGACTTTGACACTTGAAATGAAGGGGGAGAGAGAAATCTTTTCATTCAATAAGGTATCTTAAGGGTATCCTCTTCTCAAAAGAAGGTACTTTTGTCCTCCAAATGTCGTACACAATTAGACTTTTCAGAACCCCCTAGACCCCATGCGTTTCCGCCCTTAACAGTGCATGCAAGATTAGCTTCTTGTTCATACGATCACTGTCAAATCTTAGAAGCTCTTTGAAGAAGCTTATCAGGCTTGCTTATCCTCTTAGAACTGCCTCTGGTCAACAATGTATGCCGATTTATACAAGATGGTACTTCTCCATGTGTAATCAATCCCACAACCGTCTAGATTTCGATAGGAGTATGCAGTGTTTTTGTGAGTAAGAGATATAAGATTGTATGCGGAGACAGTTGCGGTCATTAACTTGTCATTTGAACACACAAAGTTGTATCACATCACGACTCTGAGTGGCCTGTGCATGATTAGCTTACTACCACCCCAATTATCGTCATAAAAAGCTAAGCATAACAATTACAACAATGAATATCATATCACCATTACAAAGAAAGCAGCGGCAGTTGACTATCATAATGCCGTCATCCCAACCAGTTGCCGAGTTGCCAATGACACGGACTACTAGTTGCAATGATGAACAGCGGCTAATGGATGACTTGGAGCATACTATCTTTGTTCTGCTTGAGAAGCAGCGGATAAAGATGCTCAGAGAACTATATCATGGCAAGAGACGATTAGAATCAAAGAAGTACACCTCCAATGCACTACTACCTCCGTTTCCTCCTCGATATGCATGCCTAAAGGATTTGTCGTCGGAATGGCTTGTATCAGAACTGAAGAAGCGTCACAGACAAAAAAAAGTTCCTCACAAGCCAGCGATGGAACTCTCTACGCTCGATCAAGTGACAAAGACGTTTCTCGAAGATGTTGTAAACATATTGCAAGAAGAATATGGTACCAGGCTGTCTCCCTCATGGATACCTCCTTTGCCAGATCTCAATCCAATATCGTCAGAAGCTACTACTCCTGATAGGACAACTATCACTCCTCCCTCTTCTCCGTTAACATTGCCAGTAGTAATAGAAGACTGTATACTATCTGATGATAGAAGAAGTGAGGTGAATATGACAGACTCTGAGATAGTCTCTTTGTGGAATGCCTGTGATTGATAAGTAGGTGCTATGAGATTCTGATGCATATAGAACTGTTAATGAATAAAAGAAAGTGTTGCACAAAAGTTTAAGAAGAACTTACAATTAGTTGTTTGCAAATGCTACCATAAGCTGCTCCCATGCCTCTAGTTCAAGTGTTGCATAATCCCTTTCCTCACTTCCTTCCTCAAGACTGCGTATCTCTTGTATTCTCTTCAATCCAACAACTCCAAGATTAACTTTGTGTTTGAGTATTTCCTGCTTTGCTACTACCCCTTCCTTACTTAGCAACTGAGTTAAGATAGACACGGCCATCTCTCGGTTTTCAGCTTCATCTTCCCATTCCTCATTTACCACGTGTGTACAAATGAAGGAGATGATACCTTGATATTGTGTATATCTTTCATCAGTAGCATCATCAGATGTGAGTAAAGCACGCAGGAGAAAGAGAGAACGTTTCCTCAGCTGAGCACTTGGCTTTGGTCCGCTGCTTTGCATACCCAATCCGAGCTTTAGCATCATTAGTCCTTGATCATTCTTACAAAAGATATGTTCGGCCATTGAATGTCCACGTATACTAGCACTTAATGCCTGTACTACCTTCTCTCTTATGGAATCATCTACATCATTCCCTTGATCATTACCATTCGAATAGTCAAAGAATAAGCCAATCAATTGTGGCATATGTCCGTGCTCCAATAAGCTCAATTGCACAGGGGGGTTGTTTTGACACATTGTGCTCAGTACACCAAGCGATGCTTTCCGAAGTGATTTTGGTACAGTATTGCCACCAGGAGGAGCATGATAGGTAGCACAACCCAATAAGAATTGAATACCGCCGAGTGACATGAATGCTCGAGCATAATCAATTTGCTCAACGATATCACGCAGTTCTTGCAATAGTTCCAACATTTCATCTTCGTCTAATTCTTTTAGTTTCTCTTCCTGTTTAGAACTGTCATTACTACCCAACATCATCTCTAAACTATCCGTCAAGTCTTTTAATATACTCTTCATCCTTTCACCTTCATCTATTATTCCCTCAGACATTACCTTTTCTAGGAATTGGACATCTTCGGGGTTCATTTTGGTTGTATCCACTGCTTTCGTTCCATCACTATAGGCTAATGACCATTTCAGTAGGCCAAGCCATGCATTATTATTCTCATCTGCCATTGTATGTGTATCGAATGAATTTCTATATAATAGAGCAAATAGTATATTAAATCTTGTTACTACTAATTAGTAATAATAATAAGTTGTGAGTATTGCAAATCGGGGGAGATGATGAATGATGTGTTTGATGTGTATGTCTATGTTTATGTGTTCAAAGATAAAAGATATGAGCCGATCTTAAAGCCTAAATTCTGAATATTTCCAAGAACAATAATATGAATATGAGATTGTGGATAATATATACTTGTTTTATGCGCCGCGCTTTGATCTGCTAGATTGAGATCGATTTCTAAAGTTAAAAGCAATGATTTAAGGTCTGTCCGTCGCTAAAGTTTTGTTGGACTTTCAACTGTCTTATTACACAAGCCTTTGTGCCCCCATGGCAACACGTCCACTTAATCTCTGCATGTCGGCAACATGTAAGAGTCTCGTCAGGTCCTTGTTCAGCTAACTATTATCTTCTTCGGTGATATTTATGTGCAAAGATTATGTTATCCTAAATCATACAATGTGTACTCGGACTCGATCCATGTGTTCATTACCTCCGTCTCCGCCATAGGTTCTTCAACTTGAACTTTGGCTTGTCGCCAACTTTCTTCTTGGAAATCTTCTTGTGTAAAGCATGAATATGATGCGAATCATTAGAGACTGTAGAATTGTCCGAAAGATATTCCCTTGTTGCATCTGCTGTTGTTTCTGTCAAAGTAGTTTCGGCTCCAAGCTTTCGTCTTGATGATTTGGGTTTAGGTATACCAAAAGCACTGAACGACTGAGGAGGAGCAGTAGTTCTCCGTGCAGTTGCAGGAGCGGAGAAGCGTTTGGATATCACTTTGTGGAAATGATTGCCTTGTTCTGATGACATGGTCACTGACAAAGCTGTATCGACATCGGCCTTTGACAGGATAATATGTTTCTCGCTTAACATATCCCCCAGTTGATGTAGTCGCTCTTCTCTAGCATCAGCACAGTACTTTGACTTGAGACAATCACCTACTCCAGCTCGTTTCGATGGATCTTTATCAAGCAGTTTACCCAATAGGTCTTTCAAATCATCTGACAAGTCTAAACCATCGTACTGAACATCTCCTTTTTCAATCAGATCAAACAAATCAGTCGGGATAGTAGAAAAGAATGGGAGCTTTCCTGTTGTAAATATATAAAGGCATACTCCCGCAGCCCACAAGTCAGCAGCATACCCTGAGAAGCCGCCTATCTCATCCTTTGAACACATCTCTGGACTCCAAAATGGGAATGTGCCCTCTGTCTTTCTTAATAAACCTTTGTTATAACGCGATGACATGTTCAATGCCGAGTCACTTTCGCGTTTTGATATTATATTGCTGTTGTCGTTTGATGACCTCTTGTTAATATCTTTCTCATCATTAACGTCTTCACAGCTAGATAACATATCATCAATGTCTTCGTCATCTTCAAGAGATGCAAGTATATATGATTCCCTAGATTGTTCTTCTTCAAATATATGACTTACTCCAAAGTCGGATATCTTGCACACACCAGATTCATCGAGTAAGATATTTTCAGGCTTAAGATCACGGTGACAGATCCGATTTCTATGAAGATATGCCAAGCCGTGCAGGATGTCCACAAAGTAGAGTGCTGCTGCTTTTTCATTGAAGTATCCGTCGGCATTCAAACCTTGAACTTTCCTTCTATATCTCATTCTTTTGTATTTGTTTGTACCCTCCACATAGCTTAGTATTTCACCCAGGGATACATACTCCAACACCATGTGTAACCTGTCTGATTCAACAGAATCGATAACCTCATACAGTCTAACAAGATTGGGATGTTGCAATTGTTTCATGGTAGCAATCTCTCGTTCGATATTATCATATGCAGTGAGAACCTGAACGCGGTTATTATCACCTCTGGACATTGTCTTCATTTGTTTGAGAATTGACTTTTGGAGAATCTTAACGGCAACGAGTTGACCCTTGCTTTTAAAAGATATATTTGAATTATCACTGAGTTGACTTTCCACCTTTACAATACTCCTACGAGAATCTTGTTTCTCTTGACTATTCTTAACATGGTCAAATGATGAACCTACTTCTTCAACATTATTATTATCCTTTCCAAGGGTCCTCCGCCATGCTAGTCGTACTGTAGAAAAGGCTCCTGTGCCCAAAGTTGAAGAAGGAGGAAGTGATTTATTCAAAGTTGGAGTAACAGTGGATGAAGTATCCGTATCAGAAGAGGAACCATTCTTATCACTGTCATCGTCGCCATACATTATTCTTTCCATCTCAGCATCCGTAACAAATAGCAAATTGCCTACCTCAACATTCTCACCACTGGCATTACTTGTACTAAAACTATTGATGCTCATTGCACCAAAACTACCTGCAAATGAGCCTGCAAAGGACCCTGCGAAGCTCCCCGTCATACTAGCATCCATTTCGCCCGTACTCGCTCTTCTGTTATCACCAAATGAATTTGAATTCATATGAGATCCTAATCTTTGCATCATTCTACGTTGATGACTTCCTTTCCTTCTTGTTGCACCCCCGGCAAAGTTAGGTGGTTGTATTGGTGTAGAGTATTCCTTGAAGGGATCATCTTTATTATTATTGTTGAACTCATTGGAAGTATTGCTCTTATCAAACTCCAATAGAGATATATCCATATTTGCATTACTCTGCTTTTGTGTGATATCAATATCAGTTATTTCTACTTCATTTAAATCATCAATTGAGAGTGATTGTCGACCACTTTTTGTTGGACTTGTAACATCATTTAGCTGATAATTGTTATCTTCGCTAGATGAAGAAGACCCTGCCTCATCTTGTACCTCTTTAATACCATAGGCTTCTATGAATGATTCTCGTCTGATAGATCTCATTTCACGCATATTGGCCATGCCATCCTCTCTTTTAGATTCCATGATAGTATAGTGTAGTATAGTATAATAGTGTTACTGTGATATACTGTCGGTATTTTATCTGTTAAGTAATATTTCGTTGACTGGGTATTTCTTGAATTTGAAGAGTAACCTGTATGTACTATCTCTTCCAGTCTAACCTGATCTCTTCTCTATAATATAATATAGGTAATTGTAATTGTGGGTGAGAGTAAGATGGTCGGCTAGTTAATCCAAGACTTTAGAACATAGACATACCTAACGTTGCAATTGTCTTGTTGTTGTTGTAAATTGAAATTGAATTTGCTTTGAGATTAAAAAGGCACCAATAATAATTATATAATATAGTCTATTAATTCGCCAATACTTGAACTATTTGATTCATACGCCATTCGAAATTCTGTGTATCTGTACCTAGAGATAGTCGATTGATCATGAGGTGACAACTACTGGCGGTATCTGAAGTTGTCTTTCGAGAAAGGATACCTGACGAGTATCCTTAACAACTAACTGAAAAGGGATTATACGCCCGGATATTCTGCTTTATCGAGCGGCTTGACAACATACAGCTCCACTTCTCCTCTATGGATGCATATAAAGTTGATATCAGCCAGTTTATATTTACAATGTTATATAGCTAGCCATCTGTCTTTAGCCTCATAGTCTTATCGAGAGTAAGACCTCTCATCCCTTGTCTAAGATCCTTTATCTTGGTCGTTGCATCTCTAGCTCTCATACCGGATCATATATTACATTGAACACCTTCTCCCACTCCCCTTTCCTATACTGAATTTGAATCCGGCATCCTTGAGCTTTTGAAATCGTTTCTCTAGCTCTTTATCATGATGAAGATCTTTAACCGTGTTTCCAGTTTCTTCATTATGTTTCTTGTAGAGATTATGCTGTCCACCAACCCATCGACCTAGAGATGACGTCTTGGTGTTCACATCACAATGTCCATGTGTGTCACGGTATTTGATCAGGACTGCAAAGTTCTTATCCCAGTTGCTGTATGACATCCTCTTGCCCTTTCCTCTCCCTATTATAATAGCACAATAAGTATATATGGTTACATGTCATTAAGTGCGGTGAGCATGTGCATATATATATATTTAGCGAACAGACTCATGCGCAACTTACCAACAGAAGGCTTGATACCTAGTGACTTCAAACATATGATTCTATCATAGTAGGTGACCGCATGCTCACGTTTCTGGTCTTTTTCAAACTCTCGCATAATAGTCCGCTGCCTTGACACCCAGCTTCCTAGACAAGGATTCTTATCATACTTCTGTGGTACATTACAATGTCCGTTCAAGCGTGTGAATTCCTAATATACGAAGTGTGAGATGGAAAGTAGTTGTGAGTCTTCTGTACAAGTCAGAAAAAGGAAAGACAAACAGAGAACAAAGACTCATACCTCCAATTCGGCAAATCTTTGTTGCCAAACCTCTTTCCCTTTGGCAATCTCATTGTGGTTGGCAGTATCTTGGCTTACCCTCCTCGGCATTATAAAAGGGTTGAATGTTGAAAGCTCTGGTGGTGGTGGAGATCCTGGTGGGGTATGGGGGCGTATCTTAGGCGCATTATTTAAGGAATGACCTGCTGTTGGAGATCCGGGTGGGGTATGGGAGGAGAGTGGTTGCATACTACTCACACCATTTAAGGAATGTCTCGGTACCAGCATGGAGGACGAAGTCTTGAGTGCCGGAGGGGTCACAACTGGTACATCTTTGGGTTCTGACGGAGGAGTATCAAGTACTTGCTCCTTGTGATTCTTCTCCAAGTTCTCCAAGGGCAAAATAAATCTTGCAGGAGATGCGGGTATTACTGGTTCTTGTGAGGTTTTCTCCTCGTCATCGTGATCCTCCTCTTCTTCTGTTGTACTCTCAGGAGTTTCCAATGTTTCAACTGGCCCCTCCTTGGATGAATTAGACATTGTATAGGAATCATTGAGCAACTCCCCATCCTTTTCAGAAACTTGTGGTAAAACCCCAATATACATATTATCGTCCAGCGTGTCCATATGAATAGGTAAATCCGTATCTCTATAGAAATCAATCGTATCTCTATAGAAATCAATGAACGAATCACCCCCGGCGACTGGTTGATCTCCCCCCTCTCTCACGTCCTTGAAATCATCATAATTGGTAGTAGTGTTAAGGTCACTACTCTTGCCGCCGATAGTAATATCATCGTTGTTTTGTGAACTCATTAAATTTAAGAACTCCTCGTTGTCACTGAGCATACCAGAGGTTAGATCGTCTAAACTGTCACCCCATATGGGAGCATCATCTGTTGCGTGCATCCCGTCGTGTGCCGTGTCGTATAAGGATGTTGCTTGTGGAAAGTATAATGATGTTAATTCATCTTCTTCTGTGGTGGTACCACGCATATCCGCGGAGTATAAGTTCCTTGCATCTGTGGAGAAGGTAGATGATCTCGAGTAGTTCGGATCGTCCTCTCCAATGCCGTTGTCATGCATCAGGGTAGATTCGATATTACTCATTGCTGTCTTGTCAACAATATACTGGTCGTCTTTTTTATTGTAGATCTTCTTCTCTGTTGATGCAACATTCATTGTATGTGATTTGGTTTGGGGGAGATAAGTAGATATGATTCTAGAATCTTGTGTTATTGATAGGGCATATCTTGTGTTCACCAAACCGCAAATTATATAAGAGCTTGATATATTTCCGTCGAACAACAATACCACTTTATAATATCAAAGGAGGATTGTATTTCTCCGTATATTATTTGCTATGACCTATAACAGTAAGTATGTAGGAAAGATATTTTTTTGCAATTGCAAAAATAAATGCGATCAAACTTGTTGCTTGGGGGAGAGTTCTCTATTCTACTTCAATATAACTGACCCAGTCTATCGACTCCACCTACTATATCTGCTGCTGCAGCTGTATCGTGTCTAGAGCATGTGCACTCTTTCTGTCTCTCCCACGCCGCTATTATTCTCCAATCTTCTCCTCTGCCATAAGTAAGCGCTTCAATCTTACTCCAAAACCGCTTGGATCAAAGTGACCACAATGCAGATGAAGAGAATAACCTAAAGCTGAATGTAAATCCCTATCAGGCCCGATGGAATAAAAGCAGCGATCTAACAGGGCAGGTGAACGGGGATGATTGCATTGTGGTGGTTGAGAGGAGCATACATAAGTAAAGTAGCAATAAGAACTCACATCCTCAATTGAAATCGTCAACCATAAGATAAGATAAGGTAGGCAGGTCATCAATTCATTAGATGTGCTTGTAATCGCCCGAGTTGAAAGATAGACAGATAGGATATTAAGTTGATATCCGACTTGAGGGGGGGGGGGATATTTACATTGGCCCTCAGCAATCGTGTGATACTTATTGATCTAAATCAGTACATATGGATAGAATACGAAATTTCCTCTCGGGGGAACCAACAAACAATACCTACAATGGTAGAAACAATACCAACAATAATAATACATTTGGTATGAGCGGTCAACGTCGATATAACAACAATAATAATGATAATCTATACCTAAGTGATGATGAAGATGATTGGGGAATGTCAGCGTACGGTAGTGATACACGAAGATATGCCTACACAGAACGTCGTACGTCTTCTTCCAATACTCAATTTTGGGACCAATCTAGTATCAGTGAAGATATGCAAGCTTGGGAAAGACAATCTGAATCAAATGTGTCACAATTTGAAATTGGTAATGATGATTATTACCATTCAGATACACATGAACATAGGAAACATTTGCAAAAACCACATATTGGACATCATAATGAACAACAACAACCTTCTTCATATGATGATGTAGAGCATGATATACAAACTTTAGAAGATACCGAAGCAGATAATGAATCATCAGCTGCATCAAATAACAATAATAAAGAAGAGGTAGTTAATGCATATCGTGATTATCTCAAGAGTATACGAGATGGTGGATTTGAAAGTTATTTAAATAAAAATGAAGAGGAGGAAGGGGGACAAGTACTGTCATGGAAGTCAGATGATCAAATTATTGGTAATGGTGGTGGTGGTGGTGAAGATGAGGCATTGGAACGTGTATTAGACATGGAAGAGGAACGTCGTGCTACTTCATCACTGTATGGTGATAATTTGTATGGTGGTGCATCTGCTGATAATGGTACATCACCATATTCAGCATGGAGGGCAAAGGCCAAGGCATTATTAAGACAAGAGGAGGAACGTGAGAGGAGTAGTAGTGATGCAATATCGTCACCTTCACGACAAATGTTGGATAAATTTCGAAGGAAGCGTAGCAGGGATGGTAATAGTGGAATATCAAGACAGCAACAACAGAACGGATATTATGCTCAAACAAATAATGGAGATCATAGTGGAATGACTGATAAGTTGTACAGTTACAAGAATGCTATATTCCAAAATCAACGAGTCCGAGGAGTGTGTATTGGTATCTGTTTGATACTGGCGTTAACCGCTGGATTGTCATATTATGGAGGGAAGAATAGTAGCACTACTGAAGAGGATGATACTTCTATTCTTCCATCGGATGATTTGTTGGCTAGCCCGGCTCTGCCAGATGAAGACAAACAAAACGATGCTCAGTCATTTGCACCATCAGATGCTGTTTTGAATTCACTTAGAACATTCGATCCTGTGTGGTATGATAGACATCAAGGTTGGGAGGTGAGTCTTCAATGAGCACTTCTTTTTGCACTGATACAACCATATTCATTTATGTATTATGTCCTTCTTTTCTTTGATCAAAATAATAAACAATCAGGGCATAACATTTGCAGACTCTGTTGAATTTTGTGCAGCACATGATAACAGGGTTCCATGTCCCTATGAAATTTACTGCAATGAGGCAGAAAACGGTGATCCATACCGTGGTAATCGACCAAACGGTGAACAATGGTCTGCAGTATCCAATTCACAAAATCAATGGGTCCAAGTGGGCGGTACATTTACATGCCATAGATATACAGATTTGTACGACCAGAAGAAACCGGAGTGGGGTATTACCGGTGTGTCGATGGAATTAAAGCACGGTGCTGGAGGTATAACACAAAATATCATGTGTTGCAGAGATGTACATCACATTTCATCGTTGGATCCTGCTGAATGGGGAAAACATACTGAATTAGATCATGTTGATGCTGACAGTACAAATGAAACAACAAATATGGCAGTGATTGATGTAGAAGATGAAAGTCATGAGAAGGATCCACTAGAAGGCAACCTTCCTTCCTTGTCACAAGATCTTAATATGCAAAAGAGAGAGAAAATGGTCATCTCTGCATTCCAGCCAATCTGGTTCAACACAGCACATGGTTGGTCAGGAGGAAGTTATGAGGATGCTATTCTCTTTTGTGAAAGCTACAATCACATGGTTTTGTGCCCCTACGCTGCATATTGCCCTGGTGGCAAAACGAGTCAACCATTACCTGGAGCGATAGTCAATGGTGAAGAATGGGCGCCGGCAAATGGGGTAAGTTGAATATGTATAGATCATGTGATGTTGTATATATACTGATGTTTTCTTCCTTTTGTTCTTCCTTCTCTGTAGCCAATGAACACTTGGGTACAGATAGGCACAATAGATGGCGATGAGAGTACTCAATGCACATTACACCATGAAACTTTTGGAGAAAGACCGCAATTTGGTGTTGATGGAACGAGGACTGATGTGAAGCATCATATCATGTGTTGCTTGATGTAAAAAGAGAGGATCTATAGATTTGTATTAAATAAGTTATGATGACATCTTTTCACTTATTTTACTGCCCGTACTCTCCTCGTACTCTCTTTCTCTAGTAGCTTTGTATTTGACGTCTCCTCGTCTGGCATCTACCACTCGCTTATGGTAATAAAGGCTTTTTGACGATGAAGTGATTATGCTTAATAGTACACCACAACATGTCATCTCGTCTTAAAATGGTGCTACTATCATAAGCGAGTGCCTACAGTGTGGCATCTACTGACTGATGAAAGAATAAGTACCACAAACAAACAAAAACCGGATTTTCTAAAACCCTATGTTTGAAACGAGTTGGGATTTGCACACCTAACTTAAGAATGTACATTGTGCAAAAAATATCATAATCTTCTGGTGTTGGCTTATTTAGGTTAGATAGTTTACGGCGTTAGCTGAGCCAGTCTCCCCTCTGCTACGGTGATGGGATAAATGATAGACTCCTCCGTGTAAGCAATGCCGCTATTGCATGCTCATAACCTTATATCATGACAGATCTACTAATATATGTGTAGACACCATTATGTAATAGAGGAATAGTGAGCTAGTGTAGAAACCCTAGGATACCGTCATATCCACGGCATCCATCCAACGTAAACTTGAACGAGATTTTCCTTATCGGTTGCCTCCATGATCATCTTTTGTACCTGACCTTCGACGGAAAGCTTGGTAAAATGAGTTGTATCGACCATAGTTGTCGCATCTTTCTTCTTGTTCTTTTTGTTCTTGTTGGGATTAGTAATATTGTACTCTCCATTTAGCCGTCCTTGTATCTTGGCCATTGATGCCATTGCCGTCTTGGTATCCTTGGCAACCTTATCCTCTTTCGACTTTTGCTGGTTCTTACTCTTAAAGTTGATGACAGGATCGTTCAAGAAGGGCTCCAATACTGATAAGAGAGTGTCCTTATTCAGCCGAAGTGTCCTCATCGACTCGGTAAGTGCTCCGGTATACATGCCATCGGCACCAGTTGGTCCAAATGCATCAAGCATGTTGGGAGTAAGTCTGAAAGGAATCACCTCAGGACGGGGAAGAAGGAGGCCCTTGTCAAAGATACAGTCAAAATCAACATGAACACATTCCCCACTTTCCTTGTCAATCAAGATATTCTCAGAGTGGCGATCGCCAAGTCCAATGATGTGACCTACAGCAGACCATACTGCTGTTGATAATGTGAAGTTTGTCCTTGCCTCGTACCAAGCATGAGGACTGGCAAAGTTTTGGGTGAACCACCAATAGAGGACTGGTAGGTACTGTTTTAGTACCAACTCGTCAAACTTCTTTGTTGCCAAGTCAAGATTGCCCTTCTTAAAGTACACATCTTGGCACCTCTGGAATGTTTCTCGAAGTTCAGGGTCTGCAAAGTTTGTGATCCTACTACCTCGGCGGTGAATTGAGTTGTGAGGGACGAGAGGGTTGTATGTTTCTGTGACAACACTACGAAGTGACTCGGTGTTTGGCACCCACTCCAAGATACCGCAATCTTCAGCAAGACAAACTACTGAGAATGTACGCAGTTGAAGACGTAACCTCTTCCTACGGCTGTTTGGACCAGACGCGCCCTTTCTCTGTGCAAAAAGTCGATTGATCACATTATTGAGGTCTTGAACACGAGAATCCTTCCTAAGATCACCCTTTGCCTCTTGTTTCACAAGAAAGTGCATTTCACCAGCGTCTTGGGTGATAGAGTGGCCGTCTGTTGGTAGCTTCTCACCACGGCTTGCAACAGTGGTTGGTACAGCAAAGATAGACACCTTCTTCGGCTTGGCTTTTGATTGCATTATTTTGAGCTCGGGGTTGAAGGCACGCATCCTAGGGACAAGCGGAGGAAAGGTATCTGCAGATCGTTCACCCAATGCGCCAGGTGATAACGATAGTGCTGCTTGGATGGGAGGAATAAAGTTTGTCAGGTCCGTGTCAAACTTTGGAACCTTCATCTTCACGGAGCTATGATTTCCTTTAGGAACAAACTGAGCTAATGAAATGAAGAATTGGAAAAGAGACTTGGATGCACTCAACACATTTTGTGTAGCTTTTCCTTTCTCGGTTCGTTTCAACATCTTCTGAGCACCATGAAAGACTTCATCTCCAATCTTCTTCTTCTGATCCGACTTGGAGAATCGCAACCATCCGCAGTACCACATTGCCTGGCGAGGATATTTAGCAAGCACTGCTCGTAGAATCATGGCAACATTCTTGGCTGTTTCATTGTTGCAGTGCTCGACACGTGATATGAGCTGAGGTAAAGCAGTATAAAACAAATGCTCAGGGATCTTCGAAGCTAGACTTTTGATCATCTTGTTCATTAGTCCTAAAAGTGTAAATATAAATAAAAGAGGATAAAGTGTGAGTGTGGACAGTATCATATATCAGTGACGATATATCCAAGTCATTCTTACCTTGCTTCTCCGCTAACCGGTCACTTTCAATACTACTCTCCTCGCAATTCATCTCTTCCGATGATAAGGATGTGAATTCAAGCCACATTGCCAACAGACGCGGAAGTGCCTGATAGACGTGCTTCTGGCCCAGCTGTAATGACATTCCATAGTGTTGAACTGCATTGAGCAGATAGTCCTGGCATTCCTCAACAGATCGTGTTGTATCCCCACGATCACCAGAAGATGATGACACACGAGATTCGTAGAGCGAGTCCAAGAACTTTGCATAATTGAAATGAGCTGTTCAATAATATATGAAAGAAAGTAATGGATGAGGATTGCGGTTAGACGAGTGCACACAAGATGTTACATCAAACTTAGGCGTACCTCGTTCCCAATTTGGAGCCAGCTTCAATACTGTTTGATAACGATCCTTGATTTCGGTGCTACTCTTGAGACCATCACATGCCATCCATTCAGTCGACTGTAAAATTCTTCTAGCAGTGGCGGTGCTTTCAGTTTTATCACTTGAAACGTACGAGTTTAGCTGTTTGTCGTCCATAAGAAATATGGAGTCCGGGATATCATCTTCTATCAACTTCAAAGCCGTTGTTGTTTCTCCAATGGCATGCTTGAGCTTGGCGATTTGTAACTTGACACTACCGATAGATTCCCGAGCCTTTTCGCTCACATTGAGCGACTTACAAAAGGAGGCATTCGCCTGAATTAATGATTGTTCTGCAACTCTATGCAACCCCCCTTTCCTAGCTACCTTACCAATATCTAGCCACATTAGCCCTTCAATAGTCGGCTCGTTTGCCATACGAGATAGACCTAGTCTGGTGTTTAGTATAGCATTAGATCCCGTCGTGTCTGAAGTTGACAATTCTAATCTATCACTCCACTGCTCAGAAGACACTACATTGATGAATGATTGTTGAAAGTTTGATTGGTTCTTGTCAAAGAATGTGGTAGATACACACTCAACCTCACGTAACGCATGGAGTTGTGTCAAGTATGGATATGAGCTAGTATATCCATCTCGCGCTGCACTTGATAGAGATGACATGATTGACTCTCTTGAGTCCTTGAGACCTATGACAAAATTCTCTTGTGACTTGGAATGTAGAGAATGCATAGTCCGGCCAAACTCGAGTTGAAAACTAGCATTGGAATCCAGTGCTCTCTCGTCGCTGACATTATTCACGAGGTTATCAAGTTGGTCCCAATCGCCAAGTCTCCAAGCAGCTTCTGCCGCAGAGGGGAGTAACTCATCACTGATTTGAACACCGCCTCCGCCGTCGTTTCCCATTGCGATGGTGCTTTGTTTTGACGACATGCCTGAGGCTTGATTCAGTACACTATCAAGACGGCCAAGTTTCAAGAGACATCTGATGATACCTTTCTGTGCACTTGCTTTGGAATTTTCTACATCATCAGAGGTGGATGAGCTTTGATTGTTCTCGTTGTTGTTGATCAATCTGCTATCCAACAGCTGCTCATAAGCTTGAAATGCTCCTTCCCAATCTTCGTACATTTCTCTCTCGATAGCTTCTTCCGTGAGTCTCTTTGTTAGGTCTGCTTCGTGATTCTTCTCAGCTACAAACACCATGGTATCAAAATCATTGAGCTGTCCATGTAGCACTTGAGTAAGCTGTGAATCAATACCAAGGAGAAAGTCAGATTTGAGGAACCTCGATATACCCTTGGTATCGTCCTTCTTGTAACCATCATTTGCTTGAGCCTTAGTTCGACCTTCCATCTCAAGAAATTGTAGTGCCCTTGCACGCATACCAACCTTACTTGCCGCGACTGCACATGACGAGAGAGGTATGCGTTTGAGTAATTGTTCAGTCTTCTTAATGCTCTCTGTGGCTGGCCATGAGAATTCTGCTCCATCATTAGCAGTTGAATTATTCGTTGCCCTTCCTTTTGATCTTCCTCCTCTAGTAGTAGGTTGATGCTTTCGCTCAACTTCTTTCTCAAGCCAATAACGCAATACATACATGACCGAGAAGACGGCATTAGCAGCCTTCTCACGTTCTTTAAGGTCCATTTTCGATGTTGTATCTCCCTCGTCGAATGTCAACACTTGTATAAACTCATCGACGACTACATCTTTGTCGTTCTTAGTGCCAAAACACATAGTGTCAAGTACAAACAAGGGCAGTAAGAATTCAGCTACTCCTACACAAGCCTTTGAGCGGATAGCAGATCGACATGCATGAAAGAAATCACCCCAAACACTCTTCTTGTTTGCATAACTTCGTGTGACAAGAAATCTACAGAATGATGACAGCCAAGAAAAGTAAGAGCTCGACTTGATGAAAAATGGAGGTGTCTTCGCGGCGACTACATCAACTTGCTTATAATTTGTAGTCCAGAAGGGCTCAACAATGTTAAATACATCTGCTTGTTGCAACTTTTCCTTGAGCAATGGAGTCATATCGTTCTCGTTTTCGCCTCCAAAGTGCCCATCCAATATCTTCAACAATTCTGTAAAAGTGTATATACAGAGATGAGACAAAACAAAGACTACATATGACACTCAGACATATAAAGATAAATATTCACATACCTTGGATTGAAAAGGATATCTTATGACCATCAACAGCCACTGAAGCAGATTTCAAGCCAGAGACTAGATGTCTCGATACTAAACGAAGCTGATAGTCGGCGACTTGAGTTTGCCATGGGGGGCTCCTCAGTCTCCAAGCACTACTATCATCACTCCCCTGGCCTATTTGAGTTGAGTTTATTTCTTTGCCAAGGCGGTTCGGGTCAATGGCTCCTATCTCTCCCAAACAAGAGGCAATAGCATCTCGAATTTCTGGCCTCGGTTCATCTACACACCTTGACAACAGCCGGATTAGCAGCTTGGTAATAAATCCTCCGTTTGTCACGTCATCACCATTCTCGCCAGATACTGGCTCGGTCTCTGACTCTTCGTGAACAACCGTTAGAAAGTTTATCGATGATAATTCTTCATTCACAACCAGTTCATGGAATAAGTCTCGGTTTGCCTTAATCAGGTCAGTCATATGAGTAATAACTACCTTTCGGACGTTTTGATTTTCATGTGATACGATCAACTTCGATAAAATCTAGAAGACAAATTGGAGAGTATGACAAGATAAAGTGAGATGATTTGGTATCACTGGGAATTATTCAACAAAATACTATACAAGTACTCACATTCATTCTATTGTGGAACCTTGACTTGAGTTGAGAATCATCAATATCCTCTTCTTGACCAGAATGTTGTGACAAAAGTCGAATATCATCCAACTGAACCCCCTTCTTAACAAGTATACTTCTAACCTTTGCAAGATCTTGTGTGAAAGGTAGCAAGGGTATTTCATTGAAACGAAGTGGGAGACTATCATTTGCCTCTCCACTAGCTAGCCATTCTAGCATCTCAACTGCACGTCTTCTAGCTAGACTATCTTCGCGGCCATCAAACAATGGAAATAGTGCAACCGTAATTGAGGTAAGATTATCACCAACTACCTTAGAGGCATCTGATGCAACGATTTTGATATAATCAAATAGCGTCGCAGTTGCAATGAAGTCTAGTTTGGGATTGTGGTAGTTGTCTGAAATCGCGTCGTTAATTGCCGTCATAATTGGTGATATATACTGTGGTGAATCTGATGATGATGTTATGAATTGGAGCATCGATCGTAAACACTTGATCACTTGAAACTTGTCAGACTTTGATCGTTTATCCCACTTTTTGTTGACCAAGTTCATCAAAAGATACATGAAGTTTGGAGCAACCCAACGACTGGCAGCTTTAGGGCAGATGATGTTATCAGTGCTCTCCTGGGAAGGTGACAAAAGTAAATGCTTCGCCTTGTCTGCCTCGCTCCTTTCTTTTAGGAGATATCCTTTTGATAAGGCTAGGACCACATCCTTTCTTTTGTGGTAATTTCCGACAGCAGAGGTGTTGAACATCTCTTCCTCCTTATCTTCTTCTGGATCATCTGCGCCAAGCTCCCATACTAATCTTTTCAGAACAAGAAGACCAAATTCTTGAAGAATATCAGGATAGTCTAATTCTGATTGACAGAGTTTGGTAGTGAAGAAGCGGAGAGGAGCTCTGTTGGGGTTTAAAAGCAATTGAGGTAGAACGTATAGTATCACATCTTTCTTGATGCACAGGAGCTTTGCATTTTCAATCAGTTTGTTTGTTGATATCTCAACCCCAGGAATAAGAGACCGAGCAAGTTGTCCCGAGTGCTTACTTTCATACCGTGTGCCCATGATGTACTCATTCAGCTCCTTCTTTTGCACTCGCTTTTCTTCCCTGGCCATTCTTTTCCCTTCACTAAGCAGGTACATACGAAATGCAGCACACATTTGAATAGCTTCGTGATCCTCCGCCTTGACAAAATGTACAATTATAGATGGATAAACACTATCAATATAAGTGTTAATCTCTGTCGCAACAGATACCTCAAAAGTATTATATGCTGGTTGGCTTTGTCTCGTGGAAGAGTCAGGGAGCAAGAATGATCCGATAAATAAGCATAGAAGTCGATACCTTGTTGAAGCCACAATATCATATTGAGGTAGGAAGAATTCGGAGAAGATCTTTGACATGCAGTTTTTGATTGTTGAGCATACTTCATCTCCATTATTTTGCTTGAATATTGTATTCAGACCTTGAAAGGCATGACTGGCAAGAGAAAAATGGCAAGTTGGATCATCAGGTAAACTATTGGAGTCAAATGCATATCCTCCTGTTGCGCTAATCCAGATCCTAACTAATGCCAAAACCGAGCCTTCAATAATGAAGTTTCCAATGTGGGTGTTCAATGGGGCCCATTTGCATAGCGATGAGAATATGCCTATAGCTGCCCCAACATTTGAGATACGATCTGGAGTATTATTGTCAAAGTTTGTATTGTAAACTGGTAAATTGTCCAACTCTTTTGAGATTAGAACATCTCTGTCCAATCCGCATAGTCTCAAGATGAAGTCAATCTCTACGAAGAGAGAGTTGACAGCTCTCCTTGCTTCGCACGAAATTTGATCTGCTCTCATTTCACTTTCTATGAAACACGCAAACAAGACCTTGCACTCGTCATAGAGTAATGTCTTGCCAAACGTGCTAGCCGCATACATTTGGGTCGCCACATCACGAGAGAGAAAAGGCATTAGAAAGACCCACACTGGTGGTGGTATTTGCTCATCAGACAATGACCCTTCCTTCATATCACTATCCATATTTTTGACAATATTGACAATAATATCATAGTGTCGTTTATCTGTAAAGAACTCGAGTGCATTAGAAGATCTAAGCTTTGACTCGGGGGCAACTGCAAGAACTGATCGCAAGTAGATGAGGCTTGACATACATTGTCGAGGCGAATCACCTTGCATCGACAATGTACTTGAACCCCTATTTGATAAGGCAGGTGTGCTCAATGAGTCATGAAAATGTGCTGCATCCTTTGACATTGTGAAAGCGTCATCATCACCGGCGGAAGACAACAAACTGAGGAGGACAGTGTGTATCCCATTAGTTGTTGGATTTAGATGATGCCAAAGATAAGACGATGCTTTTGAACTCTGACTGTTATCGGAAACATCATCATGTCCCACTACTAGGGACGCCGCGGCATATATCTTTACAAGGCGTGATAAGGTCAAAAAAGCACTGACTTGAACCCCTTCTTCCATGTCTGGTTTAGTATATCTGATCACGAGGTCCTCAAAGTTGAATGAATTCATCATAAGTGTCAGGTATTTTGTAGAAGCTGCCACATTATCATCTTTGCGTTGAGCTAATGATAAAAACAAAGTTGGCAAACCAAGTAGCGCAGTCTTCACGATTGCTGGTGGGGCTTGTGATGGGGTCGAACTGGCTAGAATGCACCGTACAGAAGACATAGTAGGCTCGTACTGTTCTGAACTCGACACAACAGGACACATAGTAGCGAGTAGAATACACCGACACTGTAGGGGCGTGATCTCGTCGAAAACAAAGGTATCGCATTCATCTCCTGATCCGTCGCATGTAAGCCCGCATAGACTTATGTCTGCTCCCTTAGCGGATGCACCAATCAATTCGACTAAGCGACTGCATATGCCTCCACCCATGTCGTTCTTGTTGGCCTCGAGTAGTATATTGGAAGACATGGAACCATCAATCTGACACCCTCGATCAAACTCAATCAATGGTACGGCAGAAAGAGCACAATATGATATTGCTTCTCGTGCCGAAAGATGATTGGTAGATGTTCCCTTCAATGCTCGACAAGCGTGTAAGCCAACAGCCAC